>Ga0190367_1000132_pt1 | contig 58520 bp, 62 predicted proteins | sample 4872181011_MG_FD_171838 | JGI IMG/M metagenome (GOLD analysis project Ga0190367, IMG submission 171838) | Hydrothermal vent microbial mat bacterial communities from Southern Trench, Guaymas Basin, Mexico - 4872-18-10-11_MG | ecosystem: Environmental > Aquatic > Marine > Hydrothermal vents >... | reverse complement strand
GCATGCTTCTACAATTATGCTAGAGTGCACTTAAGTTTCGGTGAGCCTCCACACCCAATGCCCGGAAGCACCGAGCTAGAAAGACTAAAAGCATTAGTAACAAGAGGCGATTAAGTTGCCAGCACCAAAAATACTGTATAATATAGCTATGATTAAACGATATAGTGCATAAGAGAATAGCATTGAATTTCTAAATTATTTAAATAAAGTGAAGCAATTTATTTAATAGCAGTATTTTGTGAGTGGTAGAAATAAAATATATTTTACACAATAGAATTATATTATGTTTTAGCTAAGCATAGAATATTGCTAAAGTTATTTGTTAAGAGTTTTTAAAGGTCAATTAAAGCTGCTTAATGTATATCAATAGCCTAGTTGTCTTAAGTATTCTCTGCTTTCTTTCATGCTTTGAGTGGGGTCTTTTTCGCTGCGGTCTTGTTCGACAATAACCCAGTCGAGTTTCCTTGAGGCGATCTCCAGTATTTTCTTGAAGTTAATACAGCCTTTGCCTAGTTCTTTGAATCTGCGGTGTTTCATGTCTTCTTCAGTGCCGTCTTTGAGATGAAGGTAAGCTATTCTATCTAAGTGTTCTGCGATAAAGTCTACTGGCTCGAGGCCTCCGCACTTAACCCAGTAGGTATCAACACAGAGTTTGATTAGCTCGGGGTCAGTATTTTCTATGACGATTTTCAGTCCCCAGGCATTGTTTACTATTTCGTAGTCGTGGTTATGGTAACATACCGTGATGCCGTAGTTTTCTGCAAGACGTCCAATTTTGTTTAAGAAGCGGCAGCTTTCAAGATACTCTTCCTCAGTTTTAGTTTTGCCGCCAGCACCACTGAATGTCAAGTATAGTCCGTTGAAATCTGAGAGCATTTTCAAAGCTTCTTCAGCTTCCTTTAAGTTGCCTACGCCTATGTGGAGAGCTACAAGACTGAGACCGTAGTTTCTGAGAAGTTGTTTCCAGTCACCATACTCTGCTAGCACAGTAGGCGAAGTCTCGATGCCTTCAAACCCTATTTCATGAACAGCTTTAATCACAGAAGACAGGTCTTCTCTAGCGCGCTTACCCCATATAATAAGCTGAGCACCAATTTTTAAACCCATGTAAAAAACATTACTTGAAGTTATTTAATACTTCACATAGTAGGCTATCGTCTCATGTGTTTTTCTAAGAAGAGTATCGCCGGAAGCAGTATCTTGAGCATGTCTTCTAGCCTATTTATAGCATGCCCTATATCTGGTATTACGTGAGCTTCAAACGAAACTCTGTTCTCGAGAAGCCTTTGAAGATACTTTAATACTGGTCTCAGAGGGGTTCTACTATCGTTCTGTGGATGTATTACACATATCGGTGTCTTCGCGTTATTCACGTAAGACACTGGAGATCTTTCTTTCCACAAGTCCTTGCGATCAGCAAAAAGTATGTTTACAAACTGCTTGAAAAGCGCGTCACTCAGCTCATAGAGCTCTTCCCAGTCTGTTATACCTGCGCCCGCTACTCCACAATCCCACAGCTCAGGATACTTTGTAGTAGCTAGGAAAGTCATGTAGCCTCCATAACTATAGCCCATTACCGCTATCTTCGAAGCTAGTCCGTTTTCTACAGCCCACTTCCTAGCGTAGATTATGTCCTGTAGATCGCCTCCCCCGGGATCACCGATATCTAGTAGTCTGAAGTATTCTCCGTATCCCGTAGAGCCTCTGAAATTCGGTGCTACTATATGATAGCCGCAGGCTACTAGCGAGGCTATCATAGTTCTCCAGGAATCGGCTACCTCTGACCAAGGGCCTCCATGCACGTAAACTACTGTTGGTCCCGGTACTGGAGCTCCTTTACTCTTGACTACGAATGCGGGTATTTCGAGTCCGTCAAACGACTTGTACTTAATGAATTTTACTTCATCTAACTTTTCTTCTATCTCACGAGGAAGCTTATTGTCGATAATTACTCTTGTCTCCCCCGTAGTCAGATCTACTTCAAGTACTTTAGGCGGTTTGACCAGAGAGGAGTGCGTCGCATAGAGTTTGTCTCTGTGAATAGCGGCGCTACTTATGAAGCCTTCAGGTAAGGGTATCTCCTTTCCATCTAAGAAGAATTTTGTTCTACCGTTTTTCTTCCCTACAGCCCATATCCTACCGTCTTCTGTCCAGTCATATGACGCGTGCTCTACAGGATGATACTTCTCGTAGTCTCTGTAAGCGAACTCTGGCTTTTCTAAAGTTTTTTCCTCTATATCATATACTACTAGCTTGTTTTCTCCAAAAGCATTTGTTTCAAAAAGTACTTTTGTTTCATAGAGTCTAGGAGCTTTGTTTACGCTTCCTTCACGTGGAGAATATATTTTGATGGAGTTTTCTGCGAGACTATATACGAATATCTCCATGGACTTAGGGTTTTTCTTGAGTGCCCCGTAGCCTACAACATACTTCTCATTTACGTCAGTAGCTATTGCGAGAGACTCAAAAGAGTAAACCTTTTCGCATACTCCTTTTAAATCAGCTAAGTAAAGCGCTAGCTCTCTTTCAGTAGCCGCAGTATAGGCTATCCTTTCTCCATCAAATGCTATACCGAATATCCTCATCGGAGGGGCTTCAATCAGAATCTTCTCTTCTCCTCCACTTACGTCTACTGTAAACAGCTTGTGGAGTTCTCTTCCTTTGCTCACATCTCTAGTATAAACGACGAGGCGAGTTTTCTCGGATGGTCTAGCGGCGCCGCTAATGCCACCTGAAGTAAGTCTAGTTTTACTACCTGTAGATAAGTCGAGAGACCATAAGTCTGTGGCGCCTTCGACTGTAGACAGGTAGACTAGTCTGCCGTGGGTAACACCTAAAACCACGTAAGAAGGAGTCTTAACGACTGACTCTAAGATCCTTATTTTATCGACGATACTCACACATAGCTATCTTCATAGACATAAATATAGCTTATAGACACTACAGTAGCTTATGGACATTAAACACGAGTATGTTAGAAAACCCGTACATATTCTAGCTAAGCCTGAAGACGTAGCCGAGAAAGTAGTAGCCGCTGGAGACCCTGATAGAGTATCTATTCTAGCGAAGCTTCTCGAAAAACCTAGGCTAGTAAATGAGCATAGAGGATTCTTAGCGTACACAGGGTACTTTGAGGGAGAAAAAATAACTGTAGTTACTCACGGTATAGGTGCGCCGTCAGCTGCCATAGTCTTTGAAGAGCTTCTTATGCTAGGAGCGAGAACTATAGTAAGGCTGGGTTCCTGCGGAAGCTTCCACCGAGACTTAAAGGTAGGAGACGTAGTTGTGCCAGAGGGAGCAGCCTACATCGAGGGAGGAACCATAGGAATGTATCTTGGAAAAATATGCTATCCAGCTGTACCAGACTTTGAGCTAACAGAACTCATAGTCTCTAAGCTCCTAGAAGAAAATATATCCGTGAAAAAAGGCCTTGTTTTTTCAAGTGATGCCTTTCACGCCGAGGAAGACTATATAGCAAAGTGTATGAGGCAAAAAATGATAGCAGTTGAAATGGAGTGCGCTACCCTATTTATATTATCTAGGCTTAAAGGATTCAAGTCTGCTTCAGCACTAATAGTTGTAAACGACTTACTTAGGGGAACTATAATCGATGTAGGTGCGAAAAGAGAGTTAGAAAAGAGTGCTGGTAAAGCAGTACTACATGCTCTAGCAGAGTATAGTTAAAGCGTTTTACTATAGTATAGGAAAAATTTTGTATACGTTTCATATATATTTTTTATTTTGGAACAAAAGCAAAAATTTATATATTCTAACTAAGGAGTTAAAGTGTATGCTTACAGCGTCTAAGGAAAATCTCTTCGGTAACAGCGACTTCTCAGCTACATTGCCCTTATTCACTAAATCTAAGTAAAATGGTGATAAAATATGTCTAAAAATTATGACTTAAACTACTTAAAAGAGAAGTTTATGGAAATGCTTAAAAGGTATCCTGAGCTAGAAAAAGTTATAGAGTTTCACCTAAGGACAAAAACTAATATAGCTAGTATTGATGAATTATTTAAAGACTATGAGACATTTGAAAAAGCTTTATCCATGATATTAGGAAGGGAGACGTTCACTATTTTAATTAGAAGTCTTTTTAAGGAGTAGAGAAAACTGCAATACATCAAATGCTTATTTTCATTAAATGAGCTAAAGACTCTATACTCTACTGACTATATGGTTAACATGGGGAAAGTGTTAAAGCATAGCTCATTAAGTGCTAGATGCATACTACTAGGTAGTATTTTAAAGCTAGGTAAGTAAACGAGTCTATTAATTAGTAAATATTAGTTTAAGTATTTAAAGTAGAAGCTTCAAAAAGCTGGAGTTCCATTATATTAGATAACTATTTTCTTCACTTCTGTTAGAGAGTATACTTCTGTTACTGTAATCCTGCTGACCCCTAAGTATATTTTTAAAAGCTGGTAGAGATTTTCCTCTTCCTTGACTCTAATAGTAGCTCCAGCTGCTCTCAAGTGTCCTCCTCCTCCTACTCTCTTAGCTATTATTGAGCAATCGTACTTTCCCCGAGAACCAAAGTGTAGTTTGAGGAGATTGTTTTTCTCAGGAACTATTATGCAGGTAAACTCAGCACCCCTCTTCTCTAATTCTATTGCTAGGGCTCTACCATAGATATCTAACTTGCTGAGAAGTCTCACAATCATTACTGGCTCTACTTCAATAGAGTCTGCCAGTTTCTTTGTGTTTTCTCTTATTCTTCTACTCTTGCTTATCCACTCTTTGACATTATCCAGTTCAAGTACCTTTAAGCCTACTTCAGCCAGTTTTCTAGCCAAAAATACTCTACCCCTGTAGTCTGCTCCCTTAACAGCGTCGTTTAAATCCCATGCTTCCTGACTAACTATTCTCGCTGTATCCGCCTGAACAGCTATGTCGATTAACTTTTTTACTTCTTTATCGTCTTCGAGTTTCATGGCCTTAGCCATTAAGACTGCTGCTGCAGGCGCCTCTGGGTCATGATATACTATCCTGGCTTTAGGAATGTTTGATCTATGGTGGTCTACGTACATTATGGTTCTTGGGGGACATGGAAGATCTGCTACGATATCCCATGTGACCCAGCTGATCCACTTCGATGAAAACGTCGGGTGCTCTATTTCTCTAGGCTTAGCAAGTACGAGGACTGCACTAGGATTTTTCTTGAGAGCTATTGCTGCCGAGACTATGCCGTCTACGTCTTCTTCATGTGATAAAACGAGAAGTTTTCGTGAAATCTTAGCGTAGAGTGCTGAAGGGAGTCTCACAGTTTTCCTAGAAGCTAGTAGTATAAAAGTTAAACTGTTTTAATAAGTTGTGAGAAAGAGAGGGAGGAGAAAAATTTAATTTACTTTTTAATAGCTTCTTTTCCTTTATCGGTGATAATGTATTTTCCTTTCTCTGGTCTCTCAACGTATCCCGCTCTCACTAGTGCTCTCATTTTGCCGATTACGCTCTTAACTGGTACACCAGATTTCTCAGAAATCTGTTTACAGGTAGCTGGTTCAGTAAATTCTGCGAGAGCTTTTAAAATTTTAATACCCTTTTCATCTAATACTTGAGATTTTGCGCACACCATCAAGAAGTACTTTAAAACTCAAGGATTTAAATCTACCGTTTATACTCATGTAGGGATATTTATTATAAGACTATTATATAACCGTAAAATATCTTAAAGTTTCATTTTAATGTAAACTGATGTAACATATATATGATTTATTGATAAATTTAGGTGCTAAGTTTCATTAACTCAGAGAACCGTATTACTTGTGAACATGAGCATGGAAAAAGCGGTGAAACTCATAGCTAAGGCAAATTATGTCGTTGTATTTACTGGTGCTGGAGTCTCAGCGGAAAGCGGAATACCTACTTTCAGAGGAAAAGATGGATTGTGGAAGAGATTTCGTGTAGAAGACTTAGCTACTCCTCAAGCTTCCGCTAGAAACCCGAGGCTAGTCTGGGAGTGGTATAAGTGGAGAATGAGAATAGTTTTTCAAGCAAAACCCAATTCTGCTCACTTAGCGATAGCTCGTTTAGAGAAAGAAGGAGTAGTAAAAGCTGTTATCACACAGAATGTAGATGGCTTACATCAAGCTGCTGGATCCATGAATGTGATAGAGCTCCACGGCAGTATTAGGAGGGCTAGGTGTACTGCATGTGACTTTAAATTAGAGTTTCAAGAAGTGCCTCTAGAGAATCTCCCGAGGTGTCCTAAGTGTAGAAGCCTGCTTAGACCTGATGTAGTGTGGTTTGGAGAAACTCTTCCTCTGGACGCCTAGAGGAGGGCTGTAGGAGAGGCTATGCGGTGTGATTGTATGATAGTGGTTGGGACAAGTGGTGTAGTGTGTCCAGCTGCTTATATTCCTCTCTTGTCTAAGGAGAGAGGAGCATTAATTATAGAAGTAAATGTGAAGCAGTCGGCGCTAACTTCAGTAGCCGATGTATTCTTAAAGGGGAGGGCTGGAGAAATTTTACCGGCAGTAGCTAGAGTTATTCTTGATGAGCGTTGTCTAAGTACTTAAATAGATTCTTTGGCTAGTATGTGTAATGGACGAGATCTTTGAGAGGAAAGATGAGCATATTAAGATAGCAGTTGAGAGCGATGTTGAGTTGCAGGGAGAGAGTCTGTTAGATGAGGTGTACTTGATTCACTACGCTTGCTCTGAAGTCTGTATTGACGAAGTTGACTTAAAGACTCGTTTCTTAAACCATGAGTTTAAAGCGCCGATAGTGATAGAGGCTCTTACAGGAGGCACTAAGCTCGGTGAGAAAATAAATAGGATGCTGGCGAGGATTGCTGAAGAATATGGACTAGCCATGGGTGTGGGGAGTCAGAGAATAGCTGTTGAGAAGAGGGAGGCAGAGAAGTCCTTTAGGGTAGTTAGAGAGGAGGCTCCGACGGCCTTCATTATAGCTAATATAGGTGCGGCTCAGCTCGTGGAGGAGAGGGGTTTAGAGTATGCTATTAAGGCAGTGGATATGATCAGTGCAGATGCTCTTGCAGTACACTTGAATCTTCTACATGAAGTACTACAAGTACGCGGAGACGCTTGCTTTAGAGGCTTGTTAAGTAAACTAAAACTGCTAGTAAAGGAGCTTAATGTTCCCGTAATAGTTAAGGAAGTCGGCTATGGTTTAAGTAAAGAAGCGGCAGTAGCCTTGAGAGATACTGGAGTACATGCTCTTGATGTTGCTGGAAAGGGCGGGACGTGTTGGTCTAAAATAGAGGAGATTAGGGCTAGGAGGAGAGGCGACTTTACTAAAGTTAGACTTGCTAAAGTTTTCGAAAACTGGGGGCTACCAACAGCGATAGCTATTTTAGAAGTTAGAAGCATTCTTCCTAAAATTCCTCTCATAGGCTCTGGAGGAGTTAGGACAGGTCTCGATGTAGCTAAAGTTATTGCTCTAGGCGCAGATATGGCTGGAGTAGCGCTACCTTTCGTAAGGCTTGCGTATAAAGGAGATTATAGTAAAGTATTGGAGTACGTAAATACTCTAATACTAGAGCTTAAGTATAGCCTAATTTTAACAGGTTGCCGTAATTTAAAAGAGTTAAGGGAGGGCAGGAGATACGTTGTTTCAGAAAAGATAGTAGAATGGCTTAAACAGAGAGGAATTACTCTTTGATTTCCACTATATATCTATAGGAATCGTCACCTTTAGCAATACACTTAACTTCCTTCATTTCTACTCTACTAACATCTTCTACTCCACATGCCGCAGCAAACCGCCCAGATATAAGTCCTTTCATGAAGTATTCGGTAGGTTTATTTAGTCTTCTAAATAAGTTATACTCAAAACTATGCTTAACGATACACTCTAGTACTTTATTTTCTCTATTAAATACTATGATCTCTACTATTCCGTAGCCTTCTAAAGAGCATGAGGCAGTCGCTATCTTTGAGGCTTTATTTATATCTTGAGACGCTAGCTCAATGAGACTTTGAAGATGCTTTTACCTACTCCAAATCTCATGTAGTAAAGTATTACTGAATACTAGTCTTCTATTTTGTCTCTAATATTCTTAAGTAGAGCTTTGTACAGGTTTTTCTCACTACTATAGCTCTTTCGCCAGCAAAGACTGTGGATTCCAATAGAAACAATAGTATCGGAATGTTTTGCTAAAAATATTTCAGCTGTTTTCTAAAAGTCCTACTGCAGTCACTGCCTTGAGTGAGAACATCCTACAAGTTTTCGTCTAGAGTAAACAAAGTATTCTCTAAGTAAATAGCACCTAAATTCTTCGTTCTTATTCATGTATTAGAACTGGATATAATAAAATAAGTTTTTCGAAAAAGTTAGGCTTTTTGCGTATTAATTACTTTATGTTTTTAAGAGCTCTTAATGCATATTCAACTAATTTTTCGGCTGAACCTTTCTTGAGAATAGTAACAGGAAATCTCGCCTCGTATCCTCCTCTATCGTATTCCTCTGCTGGAGGCACATATCCTAGGTAGTCGTTTGTGTAAGCTACTACTATTGTGTTCTCGAAAGGCGAGTTCCTTTTTATTTCAAGTCCCAGCTTCACGAGGACTTCTCCTGGTAGAAACACTATTGCTGTAGATTCCGAAAGCTTAACTGCATATACTCTAGTAGATAGTTTTCCGCTAGTACCATATATTCTAGCGAAAGCTAGAATTCTCTCTGCTTCAAATAGCTTAAAGCAAAGCTCTCTCTCAGCCTCCAAGTCTCCTTTACTTCTAGCTGTCTCTAGTTCTCTTCTGAGCCTTTCTGCTTCCACTCTAGTCTTATTGAGGTCGGGAAACTCGTAGGTTTCTAGTTCTACTGGCACTGAAACATGCTTTAGTGACGGAGCTTCTTCTTTAGCAGAGACTATATCGTGTTCGGCTTCATCAGCAAGTATTCTACCGAGGTGCTCAACGTCTTCAAAAGACCCTATTCTCTCGTAAACTTTCTCAGGGTGAGAGCCTATAGTGGGATTTATGTCTCCGCAACAGCCCTGAAGAAACACTGCGTCTGCATCTAAGTCCTTTTCTAAATCTCTAATATATGCTCCGGGATAGTCCGCACTGATGTCTAGATTACTAGGTCCTAGGACTACAGCATGAGCTGTCACGTTAGTGAGTATAACTGGCTTACTTTCTGTCTCGAGCTCTACTATGTGAAGTCTAGGATCCTTAAGACCTTTCTCAGGATCTCTTCGATTAAGTACTTCTCTCTCAACATTCCCTATACTCCATTTAACTCGCCTGACTTCTCTTAGAGCAGAGAAAGCTTCTCTTACGCACTTCTCATCTTTAAGAGCAATATTCTCTATAAGATCATTTGTTAAAATAGGACCTGAGTGAGTATGCGTAGCAGTCATAACTAAGTTGTCTTCGCTCAACCCGAGATTTTCTACTCTCTCCAAGACTCTCTTATAGAGAGCTCTAGGCACACCTATCAAATCGTGGGAGACTACAGCAAAAACTTCATCATCCTGCTTAAACACAACACACCTAGCGTACAGATCGTCATGAACTTTCTTCGAAACATCTTTCCTAGCAGCATATCCAGCTAGAGGCACCCCAACCGGGGGAGTTATAGTAGTTTTAGCAAAGCCTACTTTCACTATCTCTCCAAGACGACTCTCCTCTCCTTTAATAAAAAACTACTCTTATTCAGCTAAGTGCCGTCGAGTTGATTTCCTCTTTGTGCTAAGGTTCTGAGTTTCTCTGACTAGTCTCTCAGCACAAATTTGCTAAGAGACATGCGATGAGTGTTGCCCTATGCAACATTCTTTTCTCAGTCCGTCTAGTACTAGTATTAGTTTGTTGAGTACTTCTCTTCCCATTAATCTTTTTCCGAGGCCATAGTATGGTGCCTCGACGTAGATTTCGAGTTTAAAATCACCTACTTGCATTATTGCTCTGGCTACTCTCATAACTATGGAACCCGCTAACGTTAAGTATCTTCTCCAATAGTCCCGTGGAAGTTCCCCTATCGAGAAGAACTTATAGTCATCTGATGTGAGCATTAGTGAGCCTTCGAACCCTGTGTCTATTGGTGCTTCTATTTCTTCAGGAAACTCTTCTCCTACTATATTGAATAATTTTATTTTGAGTACTGGATAGCTTGTAAGTGTTCCTTGCCTATATGCTAGGCAGTCTTTAACTCGATAGACCCGCCCCACCATTCTAGGTCCCTTTCTACTTTATGGTCATAGCCTACTTTGAGTACTATTGCGTGGCGTGGTCTTGGTTTAATTGCTTTAAGCGCTCGTCCTACTTCTTCTAGTGAACTATATGCTCCTATGAATTTACCATGCGCGAAAACAACATATCTCCCCTTATACTTATCCAGATTATCTTTCATTCTTAAGTACGCTCTGTTGTTTACATCTAAGTCTGTTTCTAGAACACTTCGCTTAAGCCACAGATCTATCGCCTCTTCTAGTGCTCTAGAGAATGTCAACCCTCTTCTAATAGCCTCAGCTTTAAATTCTCTTAATTTTTTCTCATCAATTTTCTTAACAACCAAAGTCACTAAAGTAACCTAGGTGAAAAAAGGTATATAAGGTTAATGCTATATTGCCAAGCGTTATCGAGTTTAATTAACTCTTTGTGTTAAGGCTCCTCTTAACATAAAGTAAGTTCTACAGACCCCATATAAGGAGAAATAATTTTACAAAAGCTTAGCCTGGTAGCACTCTCAAGGCAGTAGTTAAATTTATATATTGTTTGAGTCTGCTTTGATGAGGGCTTTTGAGTAAAATTGAGTCTTTGCTGGAGAGAGTAATTGAAGAAAATAAAGTAAGAGTGGATTTAGTTGAATACATCAGATTCCGTGGCGTTGATGCTAGACTTTATGCAGTAAAGTCTCCTGGAAGAAGACTAGACACTTACTTAGTAGATACTTGGGAAAGCCGTGAAATAGCGTGTAAACCCGAAGTAGTCGGCGAGGAGTTCTTGGAACTCAACTTCAGGGCCTCGTTTAAAGTAGCGAAAATAGTCTTATCTCTCCTGGAGGAGAGGAAGCCGCTCGTAATATTACATATTTTGAGAGCATCTAAAGGATACATGTTTCATAGGGCGCTCAAGCACCTTGGGATACCGTTTAGAGAAGTATCTGTGAGAGTAAAGTATGAAGAAGAGTCTTATAGAGATCACGTTGAACGAAAACCTAAAGTAGTCTATAGGGACTTTAGAGACCTTCCTGGAGAAAACTTGATTCTACTAATAGCTGATACAGTAGCTACTGGACTATCCGCTGTGGCGGCACTGAGAGAAATACATGAGGAGCTTTCAGAGAGAGGAGGAGCTATAGCTCAACTTGTGCTTTACGGCTTTTTATCAGAAAAAGGCTTAGAGAAAGTAAGAGAATATGCTGAAAGTATTGGAGTAGACAAAATATACGCTTTTGCTCTACAAGACTTGACTCCGCTAGCATATAATAATTACGACATGCCTCTCTACGGACCAGATGAGAGCTACTGGACTGCGTACGGGAAACTAAAATATTTAGGAGCTGTAGTAGGATTAGAAACTTTTAAAGAAATGTTTCTTCAATATGCTCCGGGAATGGATCAGCCAGGCGACTGGAGCGAAAGACAGCCCCGGCTCTTTAATGGGTATGATTACGAGCAAGGAGACATAAGGAGGCACTTAGAGAAAAGCCTCAGTATGCTTAGGAGTCTTCTAGAAATTACGCGCAGAGCACCATGGTTTAGCAGTGAAATAGAGAAGATCTACGTGAGGAGAATTGAAGAGCTGAAGAAGGCTATTATGAAGTACAGCTAGTAGGATCTTCGGGTCGAGAGTACTTGTCCTCATAAAGCTTTAAATGACTGACACCTTTCCTATACTTGTGGCAGGTAAAATAGTATACGAAAACGTCTCAAAGTCTTTTGACGGAGCTCTTATAGTTAGGAATGTTAGTTTTGAGGTAAGTGGAGGCGAAGTAGTAGTATTGCTCGGGCCAAACGGCAGTGGAAAATCTACACTATTCAAAATGACTGTAGGAATAGTTAAGCCTGACAGAGGACGAGTATTTGTTAATGGAGTAGACGCAAGCGTAGATTCTCTTGAAGCGAGAAAAATCGTGGGTTTCATGCCCGAGGAGATAATTATATACGAGTCTCTCAAGATAGAAGAGTACCTTGAATTCATTCTATCTATTTACGGCAGGAAAGTAGATGAAAATACTTTACAGAAAGTAGTAGACCTACTTGGACTCAGAGAGCACTTAGACAAGTTTATTGGAGAGCTCAGCCACGGCACTAAAAGAAAAGTTCTCTTAGCAGCACTAATGCTGAGAGAGCCTCGTGTACTAGTCTTAGACGAAGTATTTACGGGACTTGACCCAGTAGCCGCTAAGCTCGTGAAGACTTGGATAAGAGAAGCAGCCGACTCAGGTGTACCTGTCTTAGTGTCAACACATATTCTGCCTATAGCAGAGGCGATAGCGGATAGAGTGCTGATAATTCATAGAGGAGAAATCGTGGCAGAGGGGAAGCCTGGTGAACTTAAAGAACTCTTTGGAGCAAAAGAGCTAGAAGACGTTTTCCTAAAAATAGCTGGCTACAGCCCTGAGTACGAGGAAGTAATCAAGGCTCTCTACAGGTGATTCTATGTCAATTGAGCTAAAACTAGCTAGAATACTAGCCCGTGAAGTAGCTTACAGGTCTAGAAGGAGATTTGGTAGAAGAGGAATTTTTAGCTTAACTATTGGAGAACGCAAGCCCTCAGTCTTCCAAGCAAATATTTTAGGAGCAGTGTTATTTTCGTTTCTCTCTCTAATGATGTCAGTAGCTCTTATTTTCGCTCCGCTAGAAGAAATTTACCCGATTTTCACAGGAATATTTTCTACACTACTTCTCTTTGGTCTCTTCATGTCGCTGCTTATGTCAATAAGCTTTACCTCAGTCTACGTAAGTGAACGCTTAGCAGACTTAATGATACTACTACCTTTAGATGAGAAGACTTTAACAAAAGCATATCTGCTAGCACTCTTCCTTTACTGGGGCGGAGCATCAGTAGTATTCCTCTTTATTCCTCCACTAGTAGTACTCCTGTTTAAGTCAGCACCACTGATTTTAATCCTAATAGCACTTCTATCTTCCTTAATGCTCTTAATGTTCTCGTACTCCCTAGGTTTAGCTATAGGGACTTATGCTCAATTAGTCAGGAAGAAGAGCTTCCTTAGAGCCTTAGCTACAATAGCCTGGCTGGTAGTACTGCTAGGCTTTTACTCAGCAGGATATATAGTAGAATACTTAGCTGAAATACTACCTTTAGAGTACAGCCACCTATATTCGTTAATACCGTTTATTGGGCCACTTTTCTACCAGTATAATGTAATAGGCTCTGTCATAGCAGCAGTAGCTACAATAGGTTTAGCGACATCAGCTTACTTGTTCGCAGTTGATAGACTAGGAGTTTTAACAGGACAGTCGCCTCCTGCTATAGCAGCGCCTAGGGTGATTAAAAGAAGACCTAAAGTAAAAGTTGTGCGTACTGCTAGAGTAGAGATCAGAAGTTCCCTATTAGGCTTCATTTCAAAGGATTTACGTATACTAGCACGAGAACCCAGGAGATTAGCAAACCTACTGTACTTTGTAGCCTTCCCCCTAATAATACTCGTGCCCACACTGACTCGTGTAGAAGCATTCGAGACAGACTTCGGCGTGGCTTTGTTCCTAGGTATGTGTGGTCTAGTCGGAGGTACTATCGGGTTAGTGTCTGATGTAATGTACTATATTGAAGGCGAGGGAGCTAAAGTGCTATACTATCTTCCCATTACTAGAAGAAAGCTAGCTTTAATAAAAACAGCAGCAGTCGCTCCCCTAATTCTAGTAGCCTCCACACTAATAGCAGCAATTACTGCAGTAGTCTCTGGAAGTATTTCTTTAAGTGCACTTATCTTAATACTAGTAATTTCATTAGCGTTATCAACTTCACTCATTTCTTCATCTGTAACAGTGCATTTTCTGCCAGAGTATCCATCGTCATGGACTGAGGCTACTGTCTCTAAAGCAGTTCAAACCGTAGTTAAAATAGTACTAATAATACTGGTTTCAGTAATCTCTTTTGCTTCACCTTTCATCGTACTAGCTACTCTCGGAGAAAGAGCTCTTTATTTAGCTCCGTTAATAGAGTCTGTGGTCTTAATAGTAGTAGCTTTAGCAGTCTTTATAGTATTAGCAGAGAAAAAGCCGCTCTAGTACTTGTGTTGTTCGTCGTGACTACTCTCCGGCTCTATGTGTATTACTACATCAGCTTTACCGTCAAATACTTCCTTTATTCTCTTCTCAACCAAGGAGGCTATTCTATGAGCTTGATCTAAAGTCATAGTATCGTTTAAAAGGAGGTGAAAATCTACAAAAATATGGTCTCCTATTTTTCTTGCCCTTAAAGCGTGAAATCCTCCAGCTCCTGTAGCCGACTTAATTACTTCAATTATCTTTCTGAGCTCTTCTTCGGACGGACTAACATCCATTATGAAAGTCTTTAACTCTAATAGAGTTTGATAACTATTGTAAACAATAAATCCTAGTACTATTAAAGCAGCTACTAAATCCCATATTCCTGAAATTATCGACGCGAATACTACTCCTACGAGTACTGTAGCTGACTCGGCTACGTCTATCGACAAGTGTTTTGCCTCAGCTCTTAAAGCAATACTCTGAGTCTGTTTTCTAAGGAAGTATACAGAGACGCCGTTAACTACAAAAGATAATGACGCGAAGACTACTGCTAAGGGGTCTAGAAGTCCTCTTCTCCTGCCTTCAAGCATTTCATGTAATGTGGCTGAGGCCATGAGAACTCCAAGCGATGTCATTACTATGAGGACTAGCACTGTAGCATATGCTTCATAACGGTGGTGTCCGTAGGGGTGTCTTATATCAGGAGGCTTCTGTGCTTTAAGATAATATTTTCTCACAACAAGTCCTGTAAAAATATTGAGAAAAGAGTCTAGTGCGTCCACTAACAAAGCTAGGCTACCTGTAATAGCGCTTCCAGCAAGCTTTACAGCTACACCTACGGTATTTAAAGATATGGATAACTTTAGTGCCTTGAGGGGGTCTCTCAAGTATATAGTCACCTCAGCTAAAGCGACGTACTTGAGACTTATTTATACTTAAAACCTTAGCGCTTAAGCTTTAGAGCGCAGTATCGATCTTCTCTATTTCTACTTCAACGCAAATCCCCTCAACAGCTATCTTAACGATCTTGTAGCCTTTCTTTAAAACAAGTCTTTCTAAAACTTTTACAGGAATATCGCTAGTTTTAACCCTAATGATTGCTCGCCTATCTTCCAGTTCTCTGAGTACTCTATTAAGCCTCACTACAGGATGTCCAGTGCATCCAGGACGCTTTACGGTTAAATCAATTATTTTCAAGTTCCCACCTGTTCGAGTCCTTTATAGAGCCTTTCAATGAGCCTCTCTACTTCAAGAGCCTGTTTTTCCTCAGGAGTTTCTTCTTCGGGAAGCCATTCAGGGCGCTGTCTATCTTTATAGTATTTTCTTATAGCTCTCTTAAGGGCGCCTACTGCCAGTATGCTACAGTGATATTTAATCGAGGGAAGACCTCCTAGTTCATCAGATATCTGCTTCCAGCTGATGTTCCATGCTTCTTTGATAGTTTTTCCTTTAACTAGTTCTGTGAGTATGCTAGCTGAAGCAATGTTAGCTGCACAACCATAGCTCTCAAAACTTGCTTTTACTATAGTATCTTCACCGTTCACCTTCTCTATTTTCAAGTATATTTTTATGATATCTCCGCAAGCAGGGCTCCCTGCTTCAGCTACAACACTTGCATCTTCCATCTTACCCAAGTTTTTAGGGTTCTTGAATATTTCAAGTACTTTAGGCGAATATAGGAGAGGCATCTTACTCATTTTTTACACCTTTAATAGGGCTTATTTCCCTCAAACGTTTAACTGCTTCAACTATGTTTTCGAGAGCATAATTTATGTCTTCTTCGCTGTGATATCTCGAGATCTTGAAGAGTATGCTTCCATGAGCTTCCTCATATTTTCTTCCAATAGCTAACAGTACGTGGCTTGGTTCAAGCATGCGGCTAGTACACGCACTTGCGCTCGAAACATAGATTCCCCTCAAGCTAAGCTCTATTGTTAAAGCTTCTCCTTCAACGTAAAGAAAGCTTACGTTGACATTGTCCGGAGCCCTCAGGTTTCCTCTGGGACCATTTACAAGAACATCTAGTACTCTATCGAGTATGCCTTCCATAAGCATGTCTCTTAAATTCTTCATTTTCTTAACGTTCTCTTCGAAGTTATCGAAAGCTAGTTCAGCTGCTTTCTTGAAGCCGACTATAGCTGGAATATTTTCGGCGCCGGGCCACAGTTTCTCTACACTAATTTGTCCTCTTATAACAGGCTCTAGCTCTATTCCTCTTCTAACATAAAGTGCTCCCGCGCCTCTAGGGCCGTGTATCTTGCTACTGCTCAATGTCACTAAATCTACTCCAAGGTCTTTGACACTGAATCTTATCCTAGCATATGCTTCAGCAGCATCTGTGTGAAAAACTACGTCGGGATTGTAGTCCTTAGCTATTTTAACGAGTTCCTTAATATTCTGTATAGTGCCTATTTCATGGTTAACTGTCTGAATACTTACTAGAAATACATCTTTACTCATATAGGCTTCGAAGATCTCAGGATCTATAAAACCGTCTTCGTCTACAGGTACTACTGCCACCTCATGGCCGAAAAGCTTTGAGGAATATTCAGCGGCGAAAGTAACACTTAGGTGCTCTATTGCAGACACCACTATTTTGCCTTTCCTTTTCCTATTCTTTAATGCTATACCTAGCACAGCTAGATTGTTTGCTTCAGTACCGCTATGGGTAAAGACTATCTCTTCGGGAGATTCTGCGCAGATGGTTTTTGCGATGAATTCTTTTGCCTCTAGAAGCACGCCATATGCCTCCCATCCAGGCTTATGTGTAATAGCCGGATTGCCGTAGCCGTATTTATTGAAGTAAGGGAGCATTTCTTCAACGACTTCTTTGGGTACAAAGGGAGAGTTCTCTAAATCGAAGTATACTTCACGAGGGGGAGTGCCGTGACTTTTAAGAAGTTCTTTCACGGACATTATTATTCACCTAAAAGGTTCTTTAAGCTCTCCACTAAGGCGTCTACTTCGCTCTCAGTGTTGTATATGTAGAAGCTTGCTCTTACACTACCTTTATCCAATCCTAGGTACTTGTAGAGTGGCTGAGCACAGTGAAAGCCGGCTCTAACAGCAATATTATCTGAAGCGAGCCATGAAGCTACAGCAAATGGATCATAGCCGCTTAAATTAAATGATACTAGTCCGCTTCTCTTAGAGAAGTCTAGTGGACCTAGAATGCTTACTTTATCTTCTAGCTCAGAAAGCCTCTTCAAAGTGTATTGAAGGAGTTTTTCCTCGTGTCTACGAACCTCATTCATGCCTATTTTCTTTAAATATCTTACTGCTTCACATAGTCCTATGCCGCCAGCAATATTGGGTGTTCCTGCTTCGAATTTCCAGGGAAGATCATTGTACACTATGTTGAGTCTGGATGTAAAGAGATCTAGTGAAACTGATTTAATCATGTCTCCTCCGTAGAGAATCGGCGGAAGGTCTTCGAGGAGATCTTTTCTCCCCCAGAGTACGCCTATGCCCGTTGGTCCTAGCATCTTATGTCCGCTGAATGCGAGGAAATCTGCTTCTAGTTCTCTTACATCTACAGGTAGGTGAGGTACTGACTGTGCTCCATCTACCACTAAGAGGGCGTCTACTTCGTGAGCTACTTTAGCTACACTTTTTATATCGTTTATTACTCCCAGAACATTCGATACATGAGGTAGAGTCACTATACGAGTTTTCTCAGTCACGTAGTTCTCTAAGTCTTCTCCAGAGAGACTCCATTTCGCCGGAGAAAATTTAACTACTCTGACCTTAGCTCCAGTATATTCAGCTACTTTAAACCATGGTAGTAGGTTGCTGTGGTGATCCATTATCGTGACGATTATTTCGTCTCCTCTACTGATTACTTTTTTCGATAAAGTTAAAGCCAGTATGTTGAGTGCTTCACTAGTATTTCTCACGAAAATTACTTCTTCCCAGCTCCGCGCGTTAATGAATTTAGCTACTTCTTCGTGCGCCTCTTCGTAAAGTTCAGTGGCTTTTTCGCTCAGCTCGTATATGCCTCTGTGAATATTCGCGTTATATTTAGAGTAAAATTCTTTAATAGCTTCAATTACCTGAATAGGTTTTTGTGTTGTAGCAGCATTATCTAAGTAAATTATATTAGTGTTTTTCAGTAAAGGGAAATCTTCTCTAATTTTCTCAGCATTTAACATTATTTCACCTCTTTAGAGGGAATAAGAATAGTGTTAACATCTATGTTCAGCTTCTCTAGTATTTCTGCGGCGTGAGCATGAAGAGTTCTACATACTATACAGAAGTAGTCTACAGTAAGTTCTCTGCGAGCTATAGCTTCAGCTATCTTCTTGCTCAGCTCTACTATAACCGGAACACTAGATAATTCATCAAAATATTTTACTTTTCTTTTACCCGTGAGGTAGTAGTTTAGAAGAGGCTGACTTATTCCAAGAATACGGGCTGCTTCAAGCTGAGTAAAATTATACTTTTTAATTAATTCTTTAGCTATAAGAACTCTCATTACGGGAAGAATTTTCTTAGACAGTATTTCGCAGAAAGGAGTAAGCATACAATCACCTACACAAATATTTCTTGAAATAGCTGATATATTTAAACGCGTCGTCAGGGTATATGAGAACATAGACTCCAGGGACTAAGTTTTCGCCAACTTAAGAAATGCCTTAGTAACCGCGCCTGAACTTAAGCCTATTAATATGCCTTCACGCCTAGCTATGTAAATACACCCATGAATAGCTTCCTCTAAAGAGACTTCTTCTACTTCATCTATCTCTACTTTAAAGAACCATTTAGGTTTCGTTTCAAGCCTTTTTATTCCAGGAATAGTACTCCCTTTAGCTGGTATTACTCCGTAAATCTTTGTTGAGCCATACTTAGACTTAAAGTATTTCGATAAAGCGGCTATGTGCCCAGAAGTCCCGACTCCAGCAAATATTCCACTGGGGGGTGTTTTATTTAGTGCACTCAACTGTTCATCGAGTTCTGGTGCAGTATAGCGGTAATGTGCTTCAAAATTATCGTCATTTTCGAACTGGTTAAGATTCGTAGCATTCTCTTTATAAGCTATTTCAGAGACATATGTTACCATCTCTTGATCTATGGAGTTATACTCTGTGATAACAACCTCTGCTCCTAAAAGTCTAAGTAAAACTATTGTTGACTCAGGGGTAGGAGCTGGCAAATAGGCTCTAAATTTCAATCCCATAATATTGGCTAAAGAAGCCATAGATATTCCTACATTGCCTGAAGTAGCTTCATATAGTTTTTTCTTCATAACACCTTTCTTTACAGCTTTCATTATCATATTCCAAACAGGTCTATCTTTAATGCTACGGCTATATGGGTTAAAGAATTCAAGCTTAGCCCAAACTTCTATACTTTCATCTGAAAGAGAGTTTAACTTAACTAAAGGCGTTGGCCACAGACCTGTAGCCAGGTCTAGCGTGCTATTAAATACATTAACTTTTTCTTTGGGCATAAATATCTATAACACTGTTATTAGTAGAGCTATATTAGTATTTCTCTATAACTAAGTTATAGCTATAACAAAGTTATAAATATTCTGCTCGTAGATAAGTTTTGATGTTCAATAAGATGGCATATGATACACCCGAAGAGATTCTTTTTGGGATATCTAAGAAGAAACTAAGGTATGGTTTTGGACTAGAAGTGGGCTGCGGTAAAGTGATTCCTGAGATAAAGTACTGGCCGAATAGAAGCGCTGAAGAAGACTTATCTAAAACAGTCGAAGAATACGAGAAAATCACAAAAGATATTCTAGTGAGAGCAGTAGACCTAGGGGTCTATAGCCTTCAGTTAGAAACAGAGCTAAGCTACACGGCAACACTAAACCCGGCAGTCTCAGAGGAAATAGTTTTTAGACAGAAAAATATTCTCGAGAAATTTCATAAAGAACATGGAGTAAAGCTAGGACTGAGAGTAACAGTAGCAGATATAAGAGGTCTTAAAAGAATTGATCGAGAGGAAGCTTTCACCAAAATGCTTGAAACGTTCGAGCATGTATGTAAGGCTGGAGCCGATGTAGTTTCAATAGAGTCCATCGGAGGAAAAGAAGTCTTCGACTATTCTCTAATAAGAGGAGATTTCCGCGGAATACTTTTCTCCTTAGGCGTACTCGCACCGAGAGACATGAAGTCTCTATGGAAAGAAATAGTCAAAATAGCGCGTAGACACAAAGTATTGCCCGGAGGAGATACCGCATGTGGATTTGCTAATACTGCCATGAAGTTAGCTGGAGGTAAGTATAAGAAGATGATGTCTCATGTAGCTGCCGCCGTTATAAGAGCTATGAGCGTCCCCAGAAGTCTCGTAGCATATGAGGAGGGTGCAACAGGACCTGGAAAAGACTGTGGATATGAAAATGTAATAATTAAAGCCATTACAGGCTACCCTATGTCATTAGAGGGAAAGACAAGTGCCTCAGCTCACAGTAGTCTAGTGGGAAACATTGTAGCTGCTGTCTGCGACCTATGGTCAAATGAGCAGGTAGAGAACATAAGGCTATTTGGGGGAACAGGGCCTCAAGTATTCCTTGAAGTCCTCTACTATGATACTGAACTGCTTAACAAAGCCCTGGAAAATGGTTATGCGAAGATAATCAGAGATCTCCTAATAGAGTCAGATAAATACAGAGATCCTCAGGCACTCATACTCTCACCCTCGGTAGCGTGGAAGATAGGCTTAGAGATAATAGGCTACTCTGGCGACTACTATAAGCAGATTCTAAGAGCCAGTATTAAAGCACTACAAATAATTAAAAATGAAAGCAGTAAGCTCAAACTAGACTCTAAAGAAAAGAAGTACTTAGTAAAACTCGAAAGAGAGCTAGCTGCTTTACCCGAAGATGAAGAAAAGCTAATGGACGAAGCTTTACCTTACTACAGTAGTAAAGTATCTTCCTTCAATCCTAAAGACTATGGCTTATAAGGGATGGGAGATGCCTGAAGTAAAAGTGAAGTTTGTTTCACTAATAAGAGACTATACAGGCGTAAAAGAGACTACAATAAATATTCCTAAAGGAGCAAAGCTAAAAGACTTAATCAGTATTCTTGAAGAAAGATTTCCTGGATTAAAGAAAATTAAGGAAAAGAGAATTAACATAATAGTTCTAGCGGATGGTCAGACAGTACACGAAGATAGCCAAGATATATCAGTGTACAAAAAGATCGTTTTACTGCCTCCTGCTTCTGGTGGATAAATGCCTACTGGAAAAATAGTCTATAACATAAATGAAGTTTTCTCAGAGCTAAACAAGCTATCAAGCAGTCTGAAGAAATACGGTTATGAAGGAGGAGGAGCCTTAGTCATCTTCATAGGCTACGTTAAAGGCGTAGTAGAGGGAAAGAAGGTATTTTCACTTGAGTATGAAGCCTACGAGCCACTTGCATCCGAGAAGCTCAAAGAAATAGCACTTAGTGAAGCTTCCACAGACGGTGTCCTCGACATCGCTATATATCATCTGGTAGGTGAACTAAAGCCAGGAGACCCTGCTGTTTACATAGCTGTCTATGCTGTAAGCCGCGGCGAAGCCTTCGCTACAGCTAGAAGAGTTCTCGAGAGAATTAAGAAAGAAGTCCCTATCTTTAAGCTAGAAAAGCGGGAAGACGGCGAGTTTTGGGTAATAGGCGACCGACGTAGAATCAGGAGAGAGCTCTCTCAATCATGACTCTGATCTCACATGCCCTACATAGAATATTGGGCGTGGACTGTCCGCATCTATCACACTTTCTTAATTTAGGAGGAGGAATTACTTTAAGCAGTTTTTCTCTGAGTCTCATCTTAAACATAAGTATTCTCCATTTAGTTCCTGGCTCTCTCAGCTCTAGTTCATTCAGCCATGTCCTCAAATAATATCTCTCTGACTCAGGTGCGTAGGGGCACTCTACTCTAGGAGTATACATTTTATTTAAAAGGAAATACACCATAGACTCTTTTTCGTAAGTATAGTAGAGAGGCTTAATGCGAGGCACTAAGTCTTCTGCTATAGGCACTGTGTACAAGCCTTCGCGTGCTATATTGTAGTAGTTCCCACGGAAAATATTTATGAAGAGAGTCTGAACTTCATCGTCTAAGTTATGTCCAGTAGCTACGAAGTCTGCTCCAAGGTCCCTTGCTGCTCGGTTAAGAAGATATCTCCTATAAACACCACATACACCGCATGGATTAAGCTCTATTTTCTTTTCTCTCCGAAGACGATATACTTCATCGATACTAATTCCCATTTCTCTTTCCATTTTCACTTCCACTAGCTCTACTCCAAGACTAAGGCAGAGATTTCTCAAGAACTTCAGCTTAACATCTCGATAACCTACTATACCTTCATCTATACATACGCCCACTAAATCGAAATCAAAGTACTCCTTTAACTTATTTAAAACATAAAGTGTATTAGAGCTATCCTTACCCCCAGAAACACCTACAGCAACAAGTTTCCCTGAAAGATTATCTAAAACACCAGCGTCTTTTAACGCCTTAATAACCTTCTCTTCAAAAAATTCTACAAAACAGTTTTTACATAAAGTTTCCCCAAGATACCTCAACTTAATAACACTTCTAGCCTTACCACACCTAGAGCACAAAACCATGCTATCCTCCCGAAACAACTCTAACTATCTCAAGACGAGCACCCTCCTCTAATTCCTCGTCCTCAACTACAGGCACGCCATCCTTAACTACAACAGTTTCCTCCGGGTTAAGCTCAAGTAACTTAAGCAAATGCTCTACAGTAGACCCAGCAGGTAATTTTACTTGCAATTGTTCTCCACTATCAAATAAAACTTCGACAACTATCTCATTTATTTTCATGAGGCACTTATTATTCTTATAACATTGTTATAAATTTTTTTGACAGCAAATTATCAATAAGATTCACAGTATAATTAGAAATAAAACATATTTCAGAATAACTTATTTTAAATTAATATAAATATTAAAAATCGACAAATTATAATATTTTAAAGCTAAAGTACAGATAGTATTAAGAGAATATGTTTCCCAAACTGCTTACTTGGAATTATCTTCGTGATTATGTTGAAAAGAATAACGGTATAAAACCTTTAGTGCTGCCTATAGGGTCCGTTGAAGGCCACGGTCTTCATTTACCTATTACTACAGACACCATTATTGCTGAATATATAGCCGATAAACTAGCAGAACGAAACAACTGGATCTCATTACCTCTAATAACTTATTCTATTGCAAGACCTGTAAGAATAGGGAATGTAAATATTTCGAAGGATGTTTTTACAGAATACATTAAGGACATATTACGTCACTTTATAGAGTTTGGACAAAAATTCTTTATAATAATTCTAGGACACGGAGGTCCTGAAATTAAAGAATCCCTGAGAAGCATGGTACGTAACTTAACTGCGTATTCAAACATCACAGTCTATATTTTTCATATTCTAAAAGTACTTGAAACTCTCGGGCTCGTAGATCAGCGTATAGACAGACATGCAGGCGAATGGGAGACAAGTTTAATGTTATTTATAAACCCTAGTCTCGTCGGCGACCAGAAAGTGGCTGAAAGAGCTATTCCAAGCAAGTATGGAGTATATGGTGATCCAACTAAGGCTACAGCAGAAAAAGGAGCTAAATTTGTAAACCAAATTATCCAACATGTAGAGCAGGTAGTAAATGAGTTAGTTGAGAAGAAAATCAATCAATTTTATAATTGGGAGTAGAAATATTAGGCTAAGTTACTGCTTTAACAACTGTTATAAGCTATTTAGTTTCTTTAGCCAAGGATACATTTTAAGTATTTTCTCGAGAACACTTTCTTTGCTGACCGTGGTGTTTTCGTAGGGCGGTAGTTTCCCTTTGAGGTATTCACCGTATGCTTTAAGGTCTAAGAGGCCGTGTCCACTTAAATTAAATAATATGACTTTTTCTTCATTTTTCTTCTTGCACTCTAGTGCTAAGTCTAATACAGCTTTTACTGCGTGGGCTGATTCTGGTGCAGGAACTATTCCTTCAGTTGACGCGAAAAGTGTTGCTGCTTCAAATACTTCGACTTGGTTATATGCTACTGTTTTTACTTCACCTAAATGTACTAGCAGAGAGAGCGTAGGAGCGGCGCCATGGTACCGTAATCCTCCTGCGTGTATAGGCGGTGGTATAAAATCATGTCCAATAGTATACATTTTTATTAGTGGTGTGAGTTTGGATGTATCTCCATGGTCAAAAAAGTATACTCCTTTGTTGAGGCTTGGGCAGGCTTTAGACTCTACTGCTAGAAACTCTACTGGCTTCTTTGCTTTCTTGGATACTTTGTCGTAGTAGAATGGCCAGAATAGTCCGCTGAAGTTGCTTCCTCCGCCGACACAGCCTACAACTATGTCTGGGTACTCGTCTATTAGGGCTAGTTGTTTTTTAGCTTCTAAGCCTACTACTGTCTGGTGTATTAAGACATGGTTCATTACGCTTCCAAGAGAGTATTTTACTCCATCGTTTGAAAGGGCATCTTCTATAGCTTCGCTTATAGCTATGCCTAGACTTCCCGGATTACCGGGATCTTTCCCTAGTATTTCTTTACCAGCTTTAGTTCTATCGCTGGGACTCGGAATTACTTCAGCTCCGTAAATCTCCATCAGTACTCTCCTGTAGGGCTTCTGGTAGTAGCTCGCTTTAACCATATATACTCGAGCTTTAAGTCCGTACATGGCAGTTGAGAAAGCGAGTGCTGACCCCCATTGGCCGGCGCCAGTCTCGGTAGCCAATATTTCTATTCCTTCTTTGCTGGCGTAGTATGCTTGAGCTACAGCAGTGTTTGGTTTATGTGAGCCTGTTGGACTAACTCCTTCAAACTTGTAGTATATTTTGGCGGGAGTCTTAAGAGCTTTCTCGAGGCGGAGCGCCCTAATGAGAGGAGTAGGTCTCCACAGCTCATATACTTCTATCACTTCTCTGGGAATAGGGATCCATCTATCATTGCTGAACTCCTGTTTAACAGCTTCTTTGACGAAAAGCGGCTCAAGATCTTTTGCCGAAATTTCTTTCCCTGTAGCGGGATTTAGGAGAGGAGGAAGTTTTCTAGGGAGATCAGGGAGTATATTGTACCATTTACTAGGTATTTCTTCTGTAGACAATACTATTCTTTTGGTGACTGACATATACTCATCTAGCCTTATTTGATAAAAATAGCTTATTTATATACTTTTATGTACAAAAATGTACATAATATTATGTCAACGCCATAATGTAGCTGCAGTAGTGTGAATTAGTGTTTCTGAAGATTATATGCGGGACTGTTGCTCAATAATAATTTTATTTGCTGTAATTTGGATTTAAACATAGTTTAATATTTGATAAACTATGTTATTGCTACTTTAGTAGATGGTTTAAGTATCTGTTTGTAGTGAATTATTTAAGTAGTATATCACTACTATTTATAAGAGGGATAAAAGCAGTTATTTTAAGATAATGATGTTTTGTGAGCAGTATATAGTGTTGCTTGCTCTATTTTTAAGCTTTATGTAATGGAGTTGTATCTTGATGTACTTTATTTAAGTGAAATACTGAGAAAGCTTAATAACCTGTTCAGAGTATTCTTAACTATGGGCGAGAGCTATAAGATATTGGGAGGACTAGGCTATATATTGTCTATAATACCAGTAGTAAACTTCATAGGCGGGCTTCTCGTCGGAGCCGGATGGCTATCTTTAGGAGGTAGAGCAAGAGATGGATTATTTAAGGCTACAGGAATATTCATACTATTAAGTTCAGTACTTGGTATAGCTGGAGTTGCAGTAATGTTCGTAGCCTTAGGGGGATTACCTACAGTGACTTCACCTGAAGAAGTAGGAGCTTTAATAGCTTCAATGTCTTTAACAATACTAGGGCTTTTAATTGTAGCTGGTATTCTCGGACTCATATCCTTTATACTCCAAGTAGCTTCATTCTTCAGAGCTGGAAAGAAGTTTGATAATGGTGCTTTCAGAGCTGCTGGCTGGCTATCAATAATAACTGTGCTACTTGGCATAATTATTGGAGCAGCTTTTGTTCTACTAATACTGCTTCCAGCTATGAGGGGAGGAGAAGTAGGTCTAGAGGTCTTAGGAGGCTTAATTGGAGGAATAATAGGTGTAGTTATTCTAGGTATCCTTGGACTAATAACAAATATTTTAGCAGCAGTAGGATTCTTTACACTTAAGCTACCTACAGAGTATCCAGCAGCTCCTCCACCAACCTATCCTCCACCTCCTCCACCATCATATCCCCAGTATCCACCTACATAGCAGCAGGCTTTCCCCTAGCCTTTAAGAAGATGAGTGCTAGTACCGCTATCGCGGCTAAGTACTCTAAATAATTTACTATGTTTTCAAGTAGTTCTACTACCTCGTATTTTTCTACCTTCTCTACACGCAAAAGTATTAAGCTTATTCTATAATTAGCTATATTTGACTCATTTAAAGGGTATATTAGGCTGTCTAACAGTAAGTCCTTTCGGAAAGATACTATACTTGCTTTAGCTAAGTATACGTGTACTTCCTTTGACAATATTTTCTTTAAGCCATAATACGTATACTTTAAGTTAAGAATCTCTATGTTACTAGTAATGTTGGGTAGCCATAAGATAAATTTCTTTCCTCTATATTTTCCCTTAACTATAGTTCCGTTAATATCTACTAAATATACTCCGGTAAGCCACTTCATCCACTCTGCCTTAGACTCTACTTTGATAACTATTTCTTTCTCCGAAAAAGACACTACTGTGAAGTTTACTAAAGAATATTCTACATGTTCTCCTCGCCGATACTCAGCGTAATATATTAGCTTAACTCCAGACTTAATTACACTAGGCTGAGAGAAAGCTAAACAGCTATTTGTTAAAAGAATTATAATAATTACTGATTTTAGAATAGTTTGAATAGGCTTTAGCTGCAGTTTGCTTGATAGAGAATTCAAGTGTTTCTTCAACGAGTACTTTTCATATAGGAGTAGTGGAATAGTTATTAGAGGAGTGCTACTCGTTAGCGTGAAGACCAGTGTTGATACTGCTTTCCGCCAGGCCAGTACAGAGTTTCCTAAGGAGTAAAAGTGTGTGAAGAGAGCTATTAAAGACAGCACTGTGAGAAGTAGAGAGATTTTACTGAAGTTTTTCCATAAACTTGGCTTAAATAAAATATAGTACTCTTTATTATATACTCTAATGTTAAGCTCTTCGACTAGTAAGCTAACTGGAATAAGTACTGCTGAAATATAGACTATGGAAATCCAAGTAAGTCTAGCGAGAAGAATATATGGTAACTTAGTTACACTTACATTAAAAGATATTAAAAGGAAAATAATAGCTGAAAACAAGCAGGCCGAAGTACATAGAGTGTAGAGAATGAAGTTCTCTTCTTTTCTCAGAGAGTCTAGCTTAAGTAATATATGCGTTTTCTCAAGCTTCTTGAAGAAACTACTTAAAAATATTTCAGGTATGGTATGCCAGAAGCACAGTGTAATAGCGCTTAAAGACAGTAGTTCTACAGTAAGCCTTATGCTAAATGAGGAAAAGTAAACATAGAGTATTGAGAGGACTGTAATAAGCACTAGCATGAGTCGACTACGTGGTGTGCGGCTGGAGTATTTAAGAATAATTGATGAAATAGCTGCTGCGACTATAAGGGCTGGTGCTATACAAGTTTCTATAGACTCTGCAATATAGTTCGGTAGAATAGTTTTAGTTAATAAAAGTAAGTATCCTATACTCAAAGCAAAGTCTACTAAAAGGGTTTTCTTGAATAAAGTTGCTGCAAATACTGTAGTCAGAACGACTGCCGCGAATACTATAGCTGTCTGAGTAAAGTAGAGTGTCTCTAGCACATGCAGTTAAATCAGGCAAAGCTATTTAGTCTTCTGTTTTCTCTTCTTCTTCCTGTGCTTTAGGAGCACTATCAAGAAAACTAGTGTGAGGAAAATCGCTAAAAGAGTATATATGCTCACGTAAGTGCGCAAAACTATTTCACTTGAGCCAGGGATTATCTCGTAGAGAGAGCTAGCTCCTAGATGCTCTACCTTAATCTTCATGGCGCGTTCAGGCAACTTGACATATTTAGTCAATCCGTAGTAGTCTGTCTTAAGAGAGAGATTCTGTAGATCTAGTAGTACTACTCTTGAGAGCGGAGCTGGAATACCTAAGGTATCTAGTACTCTAAAGCGTACTCTCCGCACTCTCAATACTATGTTTACCTCTAGTGGCTTAAATACAGAAAGGTTTCTTTGGAGAGGTTCTGCCTCAATTAGTAGACTAGAGTCATTTAATGCGAGAACATAGAAGGCTTTAACTATGCTCCATATTCCTCTCCTCAGCCACACTTCAGCTCGACCACTAGAAACATTAACAGAGACCTCTAAGTTCTCTCGCACTAGCTTAAGGTTTGCTTTCAGAGTCTCATTCTCTAGGTCTACGACACTAATCGAGCATAGATACTCTTTCACTGTAACATAAGACACTACTATGGGATCCGTGATAGTCACTAGCACTTCTTCGCTTTCATATATTTCTCCTCCGATACTCCAGTAAAGGAAAACGCTTCTAGTACTATTATTGTGGTCTACTACTTTTCTCACTAGCTTTAAGCTAATAGTAGTATTTTCAGCAAACCACCCAGACTTCACTCGAACTATACTCAGGGGGTCTACTACTTCAATCCAGTACTCTTTTCTCCACAGAGCTACTAAAGTTAAAGGCTTTGTAACTACGATTTCCAAGGGATTGCTACGGGACCCTGTGCTCCACTTATCGAAAACAACTCTTGTATGATTACTGAAGTCTACAACCTCCTTTTCTAAGAAAACAACTAACCTAGAGTATCTGTCGTACCAGCCTGAAGTAATGTTTACTGAAGAGTACAGGCCATTCACTTGAATCCAGTACTGTGTCTTCCACAGAGCTATCAGCTTCAGAGGCTTAGTAACAGAAACTACTACAATAGGGCTACTTGAGTTAAGAGAACCTGTCCATCCGACGAAGACTCTCCTAGTGCCGTTATTATAGTAAACCACGGTTTCCTTAAGCGAAACCACTATTTCGGTGTTTTCCGTAAACCACCCGCTGCTCACATTTACCTGAGAGTACGGTGTCTCTATTCTAATATAGTGTTGAATCTCCCATACGGCTACAATAGTGAGGTCCCCTAGGACTCTTATTTTGATTACAGGAGTTTCAGCCGTAATGCTTCCAGTCCACTTTTTGAAAACTGCTCGAGTCTCGTTAGTCAGGTAAATAGTAGTGTTCTTTAATCCTATTTCAATTACTGTTCCTCTCAGGTACACTCCACTCCCATATACTTCTCCGTAGGGTGAGAGTACTTTTACTCTACATATCATCAGTATCTCATAGGGTATCGCAGGTGGAAGAGCGACTGACATGGCTGAAGGAGCATGGAAAACTCCCTCCTTAATCCATGAGTAGATTACAGCTAGAGCATATAGGTCTAGTGTAGAAGGATACATTTTATTCCTTCCAGGCGAGTAGTACGGATACATTACTTCATAGCCTTCTTCGGCGACGTAAGCTGTGCTAGCGTGGTCTAGTCCTAGTGCGTGTCCTATTTCGTGTAAAGCTATATTATATACGTCTGTAGGCGAAAAAGAGAGTACTCTTGAGCCTACTAGATACTTTAAATGTATTGTTATCTCTACTTTAACTATTTTCCTTGAAGATATCTCGTATGTCACTTTAGCTACTCCAGCCTCGCCTCCAGGAGTGGTTGGAGCACTAGTAAACAGTACTACTATATCGCTTTCAGAATACGTAGGAGAAATCTCTACTTGAAAGTCTATTGACTTAAGATAACTATAGCCGTAAGTGTTGGTAAACGCCTCTATAGAGTCTTCCCATATCTCAAAGGCTGATGCAACAGCCTTCGCGTAGGAGTCTGCCGACCTGACTATAAGAACCTTTAGGTTAAGCTTACTCCAAGCGACTCCCATCAGATCTATGGTAGGAGAACTAGCACTAGATGCGGTGTGTAGTGTCTGAGAGACTAATATTACGCCTGTGGCTTGTTGAGGAGAAGTGGAGAGGGGGTAGTGTAGAAGCAGTATAAGATAGAGAGCTAGAGTTTCTAATAAAAGTTTACAGAAAGTCATTTTAAAACCCTATTTTTTCTGCTATATGGTAGACAAGAGGTAGCTTAAACCATCTGCCAGCATAAGCTCTCATTCCGCATACTATGGCTATTATAAGCCAAACTAACCATAGTACTGGGTGCACTATTACTAGGAGAGGCCAGAGTATTTTCCAGAGTATTCTATACGTAGATAATGTAGTTAAAACTACGTGAAGTACTATTACGGATAATCCGAAAACTAGGCTCTGAGTAGCGTGAAATCTGACAAAACGGTCGCCAGGTCTGGCTAGAAGTGCCATTAGAGGTCCGATGAGTAATAATATCCATGCTATAAACGAGAGTACTTTACTTTCACTTGAAATCCACTCTTGTCTCCGGGAAATACTCATAGCTTCCTGTAATAATATTTGCTGAAAAATATATATGTTATAATGTGAAAGCTATCTCGAGAACAGTTAGCCATATTTTGATGATGAGGGCGCGCCGCTTCGGATTAGTGAAGAGCGAACCTAGGTGAACTGAAGTTTACAGATCCTTAGAATGTTTTTTCCAAGTATGAGGGATTTCTCTTCTTCTGTGAGAGGTAGATTCTCGATAACCTTGATGTATATGTCTAGTCTGCGAGACATGGGCCAGTCGGCGCCCCAGATGAACTTATCTGCTCCAATAGTTTTAACGAAGTCCACTAGCTTGTCTGGAGGCAGGCAGATAGACTGTGGAAGCATGTATTCTCTTTCGTCTTCTTCCAGAACCTGTACTCTGAGCTCTCCTTTTCTCGCTTTAACTACTTTAAATAAGTGGTCTACTCGCAGTATTTTAGCTAAGCCTAAATACACGTTTTCTCTATGAGCAGCTACAGTAGCTGCCTCAGTGTAGAAAGGGAAGCTCATGTGCTCCATTATTATTACTAGCTTCGGGTGCTTTCTTGATAAGTAGTCTATGTACATCGGGTGAGTTATCCAGGGATCGGGGCCATGGTAGCCCGTGTGGAAAAGCACAGGCATAGATAAGTCTTCGAGCTTCTCAAAGAATTTATCTAGCTTAGGGTCGTCTAGCTTAAATCCCTGCATTTGCGGATGCATTTTGAGACCTCTACACCCTAAAGAATAGGCTTCTTCTGCCTCAGTGACAGGGTCTCCCCTAATATCTACAGTCCCCCAGGGTATCAGCCTATCTTCATAATCTCTACATGCTTCAACCACCCATTTGTTCTGATCGCCGTCTGGGAAGAATTTTCTAGTTTCATCACTGAAAGGTGGTATCGGCGGATATAATACTGCTTTATCTATTCCTAGTCTATCCATATCTCTTAAGAGAGCTCTAGGGCTTTCCTCAGGAGAGCGCTCTTCGGGAACTACATGACAGTGATTAGCGACTATCACGGTGATAAGCAGTACTAATTAAATAAAAGACTTTTTAGGCACTAAAGTAATGTGAGTAGCAATTGTTAAAGGAGACCCAGGCTCACTGCTATCCCATATACTACTGGAACCCTTATTTTCTCACCCTGGTAAGCTTTAAGCCCTGCAATAATCATTACTAATATTGTTAATAACCCCCACAGGCTTTCACACAATTCAAATAATAATCCTATATAAGGTATCTTAGATAAAACCTCAAACATAGCAAATACGGTTACAGAGAGTAAGAAGAACACCACGCTTTGAACAGCATGAAACTTAACGAATCCATCTTCCTTTTTAATAAGAATAGCTAGTACTGCCCCGAGTACACTCATAATCCATGCAAGAAAAGCGTAAACTCTGCTCTCAAATTCCCTTTTCTCCGACTCCATAGAGATTAGGATAATAAAGGAATACTTAAGAGTTACTCTATTCTAATTCTCATAGAGATCTCCTTGACGTAAAAAGAGTATTTAGGCTCTTCTCCCTTTAAGATTCCAGCACCTAGTAGCTCAGGGAAGTCTACTCGAATAGCTTTGAGGGAAACTACTTTAGCACTGAGATTTACGGGGATAAGCCTTACCTCTCTATCCTTCTCTCCAATAAAGAACTTATAGAACATTAAAGATAGTATAGTGGAATATATTCGTCCAAGAAACCCCTCTACTGCACCACTCGGAATCTCTGCTCTAATTACAGCTAGAGTTTTTCCTCGACTAGCTTTAGCAAAAACAGTACCACTATCTTCTTTATACACTATTTTAGCTAAAGTTTTTATGAATCCTACTCTTTTACCCCACTCAATGTACTTAGGATTATCGGCGTACAGCTTTAATGGAAAATAGCCTTTAGTATTCCCATACTTTGCTTCAATAAGGTGGTTTAGCTCCCTAACCTTTATTCCTTCAAGTCCTTTGCCTTCGAGTCTAGTAGACTCTAAGCACTGAACATAGAGTCTCGTATTTTTATCTGGTAGTAGGCAACCTTTTTCAGAAACAATTCCTTTTACTCTCATGCTAGGTATAGTGTAAACGAGAGTTACTCCGTGGAAGCAGAGAAAGTACTCTTGACTCACATATTCCACTCGAGAAGTTGATATAAATAAGTTAACCGCTTTTTTCTCTAAGAAGTACATTATTGATTTTATTAAGAAGGTCTTTTAGATCCCTGTAGACTAGGAGCTTAGTGTTCTGAGCGATGTCTGGCAGCTTCCTTAAGTCTTCTTCCTTAACTACGAGATACATTAAGGCAGAAGATATGTCGAGAGTTCTTACGAGATACTTCATTATAGCTTTCTCTAAATTAGATTCACTAAACTCAAATCCCACGTACTTATTTTCACATAAGATGACCAGTAGAGATACTTCGTGTACTATGCCGCTCTCACCCTCTATTTTCGCATTAGCTAATACTCTATAGCCCCTGTCTCTCAGAGACTCTGCTAGAGTCTCTGTAATATCCATAAACGGCGCCTACTCATATATAGCACATAGCCGTATAAGCCTTTTCGCACAGACTTAAGCGAAACTTTTCTTTAACAAAAGGTAGACGAGGTCCACTATATCAGCAAACTACCCTATCATCAGTCAGTAGTGATTGGTCTCATCCTCTATAAGCTACACGCATTACTCAGGTATAAATACTACTCTCTGTAATTTTATTAAATATATTGTTTGTCATTTTAGTCTAGTATATGCTTTTGTAGCTAAACTTAAATATGTTTTTGAGAGATATATCACAAATGAGTATCTGGAATGAAATAAATAAGTTGTTTAAAAGGTCTTCAGCCAAAATGAAAGTGCTCAAGTTGATGATAAGCTACGGCCTGCGAGTAGACAGTAAAGGTAGAATTTTCTGTGGAGACTTAGAAGTCCCCTATACTTCAGTAGCAAGAGCCAGCAGAACAGATAGGAGAACTGTTAAAAAGTGTGTAGAAGAAATATTAAAGAATCCTAGGCTCCGAGAGTTTTTTGAAAACTTGAAGCCAGCAGGTCCTTTTCTGAAAGATGTAGCTAAAATACTGGGCTATAGGTGTCTAGTAGTAGTTCCGATTCAAGACCGTCCGGGAATAATAGCTGCTGTGACATCTATTCTCGCTAAAAGAAACATAAATATTGTTCAAGTAATAGCTGAAGACCCTAAGCTACATGAGGAACCTAAGCTATACATAATCGTCGAAGGCGAGATACCGGGAGAAGCTATCGTAGAGATATTATCAAATCCTATGATAGAGAAAGTCACAGTTCAATAACTCATATAAGCTACATACCTACATAAGTTTTGTAGAGAACATGCCCTCTCTTATGTGGAGTGGTTTTCCTCCTCCTCAAGCAATTTTGAGAAACAAGAAATTTAAGAAAGTGGTTTTAGAGCCTCCTGAGTATAAGCCTGGAGCGTGGAGAGGAGCAGGAAAGGTACTAATAGACTTAGAGAATAGAGAATTCTGGCTAACAACTAGGCCTAGAAAGGCTAGGCCTGTGAGAGGTTATGCTGTGGAAATATATAGGTCGAAGAATGGAGAGGATTTCTATCTGGAGACGTCTATCACTAGAGAAGAGCTAATATCTGAGACTGGAGTCAAGATAGCTAGTATTGAGGGACAGCAGCTTCTCAGAGATCCTCTGACGGGCAAGTACTACCTATATTTATCGGTGGACGTAGATGAGCCACCCATACCTGGCTGGGATACACTTCTCTTGGCGGCAGAAGACCCTAAGGGTCCGTGGAAGTCTCTGGGATTTGTTTTGAGGAGAGAGGAGTCATACGAAGTGCTTGAGGCAAGAGACTCTGTGATAGATATTATTGATGGACTGTACTTTGCTGTCTATAAGGCTAATGACGGTTCTCGAGTAAACATGGCGCTTGCTGTCAGTAGAGACGGAATTAACTGGAGAAAGCTAGGAGTACTCGGACTCGATGGAAAGTCCCAGCCACACTACTTTTTCCTAAGCGGCAAAATTTTTGCGGGCGCATTAGGTTTGATTTTCATAGGCTTTGAGACTCTCTACGTAACAAGGGGAGGAGGGTATACAGACACTTTTGTAGCATATTTACTAGACCACAGGCGGGCCGATTTGGAAACACTATTTAAAGGCAAATGGGTGCCTGAGTCTTCTTACGAGAGAAGAGACTATCCAGTGCACGGATACTGTGACATAGTCTACGATCCATTCAAAGAAAGGTTTCTCATCTATATAGAGGCAGTAGATCCGTCTTCAGACCTTGGGCTCGACTACGAGATGGATAGACTCATTCTATACGAATCTTGCATCGACTAGTTTCTTAGACAAAATACTTCATTTACTTAAGCTCAACTATTTTCCAATGTGTATTTTATAAATACCAGCTAGTGTGCTTTTCCGAGCACATAATAGTTCCGTCAGAAGAAATAGTTCGATGACTAGTTTTCTCGGCTTGATCGAGTAGTTCTAAAGAAGAAGACATTGTTTACGCTAAAATAGACTAAGTGGGTTTTTTGCTCTGTAGCTGAACACTATGTAGTAGAGGAGAGGCAGAGATAGTAGAGCAGTTATTCTACCTCTCTCTGTCAAAAGATAGGTAGTTTTCACAGGAGGTGTTTCCGAGACTTTTCTCTCAATAAACTCTTCTTGTACGAGTGCTTTAAGTTTAGAAGAAAGACTGCGAGAATTAGCTCCAGTGATTCTTTTTAAATCATTGAAGCCTAAGGGACCTAGTATTAGTAGCGAGTAAAGTATTTCTAAGACCCATTTCTGCGACAAAAGGCTAAAGCTAGGCTTAAGTGATTCGAGTAAAGTCTTCATGTCGTCGAAGCTTATCTCTCCCTTCTCTAAAATCTCCCTAAGAGTTTTCTCAATTCCCTGGACTGTATGAGCTATCTTTTCCTCAATTTTCAGCGCTATTTCCTCACTCAAAGTTACCTCAGAGCCACCCGGTTTCACGGCGTACACCTATAGTTTAATAAGTAGACTAGGTTTAATAAATACACTGGTGGGGAGAATGTACGACGTAGTGGTAGCTGGCGCGGGGTCCGCAGGACTTTTTCTAGCGTATAGGCTTGCGAAGAAAGGTTTTAAAGTAGCTGTAGTTGAGTCAAAGCCTTCTCACAAAATAGGCGAGAAGGTATGCGGAGACGCTGTGGGAAAACATCATTTCGAGAAACTAGGAGTAGAGCCTCCTAGAATAGGCGAGGATTCAACATCTTTCTTTAAGGGAGTTAGGGTATTTTCTCCAAATAAGAAAGCCTACGTGACTGCTTGGGGAGAAGGCTACGCTTTAGACAGAAAGGCTTTTGGACAGAAGTTGCTCAAGTGGGCTCTCAACGCTGGAGCAGAGTTACTGGACTCTCATACAGTCGTAAAGCCTATAGTCGAGGGCACGTGGGTAAAGGGTTTAGAGGCGGTAAGATCTGATGGAGCTAGAGTCGAAGTAGGGGGTAAAGTGACAGTAGACGCTACTGGAGTTTCTCCTGCCCTGAGAACAAAGCTACCTGAGAGCTGGTGGGTCTCAGAGAGAATTCCTGAAGAAGACTACATTATAGCTTATAGGGTAATTGCTCGAGTAGAGAGAGAACAGGAAACAGAGCTGGCTCTCATATACCTTGACCCCACTGTAGCTCCGGGAGGATACTGGTGGTGGTTCCCTAAAGGCAGAAACGAAGTAAACGTAGGTCTAGGCGTACAGTTTAAGCAGAGTCTTCCACGTCCTGAAGACAATTTTGCTAAGTATATAGAGCCCTACTTAAGGGAAGCAAGAGCAGAGGTCGTCCACGAAGGATTCGGAGTCTGCCCGACTAGAAGAACTATAGCGTGTATGGTGTGGAACGGCTTCGCAGTAATAGGAGATGCTGCATGTACAGCTAATCCTATTCACGGGGGAGGAATAGGCCCCTCTATGCTTAGTGCAGACGCAGCAGCCAAGGCGATAACAGAAGCTTTTGAGAAAGGAGAGCCTTCTCTAGAAAACCTCTGGAAAATGCATAGACTATATCATGAAGCCTACGGAGCAAAACAAGCAGGACTCGACGTACTGAGAATCTATCTACAGAAACTATCTTCAGCAGACCTAGACTTCGTCATAGAGAAGAAAATAGTTACAGACGAAGAGCTAGCTGAAATGGGCTATCGCGGCGAACTAGTATCAGCAGTAATCTCAAAGACCATGAGGGCTCTCAAACTCCTATCGAGGCCTTCTCTCTTAAAAGAGCTAGTTCAAGTCAAAAACTACATGGATAAAGCTAGAAAACTATACTTAAACTACCCAGAGTCTCCTGAAGGCTTCGAAAAATGGTACAGTAAACAAAAGAAACTGTTCGATGAAGTTAAAAGAAAGTACGCTAAACCCTAGACACGAAAAGATTACCCTTAATGTAAAATCTCCATTTTTTATCTAATCCCCTCTTAATACCTATTCTCCGCGTAGCTACTATATCAAAATTTTCTAAAGAAGGAGGCTCAGCTACATAGAGAAGCTTCCCTTTAGTCAAATCCCAGCCGTTAAATCTACTATCAATACTCATAGCCTGAGTCAGCTTCCCAGGACCACTAGTCAAGTCTCTTAGCCTAGCTACACCTCTATTCTTTCTCATAACCTCTATTCCTTCAAGAGGCTCGAGTGCCCTAATAAGAACCGCGGCGGGGCATCCTTTAGGCTCAGCAACAATATTAAGGCACCAGTTGACACCATACGCGAGATAAATGTAGGCGAGACCTGGGGCCTCCCACATTATATAGTTTCTAGGAGTCTTACCTCGATAAGCGTGGCTAGCAGGGTCATCGATTCCCCTGTAAGCCTCCACTTCAACTATCTTGCCTACAAGAAACCTTCCCTCAAGTTCTCTTACAAGAAGTTTTCCTAGAAGACTTTTCGCGACATCGACAGCGTAGCGTTCGTAAAAAGAGCGCGGCAGAGGAGTATACTTCACATAAAATGATTTCCCCATAACATTATTATCTTTTCTCAAAGCTGCTTATCGGAAGGTAATCAACCATACTTTTTATACCATATTGCTTTGATTTTAGTTTACTAAAGTGAGGATCATCTGAAACAACTATAGCTTTAAGCCTCTTCGCAATAGATGCTATAATAGCGTCTGCTACAGGGACATCGTGTACTAGCAAATTTTCCCGCTTCTACGGCATCATTATAAGTCATTTCGACTATGTGGACTCCCGAGGCAAGCCATGACAGAAGCCTGTTTTCAGCCTCCTTTAAGCCTAAGTGCTTCCCCGCTATCTTAATGTATTCAACAGCTACGATTAGTGGCAAGTAGACTTTATGGCGAAATATTCTTAAAGTAAATTCCCTAAGTAACTTCTTGACATCTTTGCTTGGAGGAAAAGTATGTGTTAACAGAAATCTTGTGTCAAGTACTATCGCCATTTTTCTCTCAGCTCTTCGAGCTCTCCTACAATGCTACTGTATACTTCTTCGCCTACAGGTTCACCTGGCTCTGGTGGAGCTATTTTCTCAAACTCTACTTTATGTCCCTCAATTCTAGCCACTAAATAATCTCCTAATTATTAATATCTAGAATATCTCTCAGCTCTCTGGGTATCGTTACCTGACTTTTTCTAGTTACTTTTACGATGAATTTCACGAGTATTACCATTGAGTACTACTATTAAATAGTTATGGTTAGAGTACTACTTGAATATTTTAACGCCAGCTTTCTCAAGCCTAATTAGTGTAGTGTCATAAGGGTCAACTATTTCTTCTTCAAGAGTAATAGCTAAAATAGGGTTAATTTCCCATAGTCTTCTAATAATTTTCTCACGTTCTCTTGAGCTCATTATCCTCGAATCAGTCATCGCAGCTACATGAAATCTTTTAAGCGGCTCTGCTTCTTCATTAAAGTACTCTACTGCCTTGAAAGGTAGCTCGTAGAAATCTCCATCGGCTCCTGTCCTCCAGGTAAGGCCTTCTGGTTCACCAGCTTTAATAGATACTCTCACATATACTTTACTGTAATCTAGTACTTCTTTTACGAAGCTTTTGTTTACTCCAAAAATCATGCCGTTTGTCTCCAATATAAATAACTTAATTTCTTTAGCTTCTTCAATCAGGTCAAGCACTTGAAGTAAGTGTTCACGGCTTATTGTTGGTTCACAGCACGAGATTCTGGCTTTCTTAACTCTGTATTTTCTAGCTAGTTTCACTATGTTTTGGACTACCTGAGACGCTGTGTAGTATTTTCCGTAGTGTTCAGGGTAATCTCTACTCAGGGGAACCCAGCAGTAGAAGCAGCGTAGACAGCATCCTACGCCACATGCTGTGACTATTCCTCGGTATACACCTGCGACATAGAAGTGTGTGTACTTACGGCTTACCTTATTCTCTTCTCTGCGGCAGACTATTTTCTCTGTTTTTTCAGCTAACTTGAGCGGATTGAAGGGCTTATTGCCTGGGCGCCAGAATCTAGGATAGTCTTTCACATCTGAGTAGATGTCTGCTTTATTTCTTAAATACTCTTTTGGTCTATAGCTAGACTTTATATAATATTCTGGTGTAAATATTCTGGTGAGAATATACAGTTCATAATATATAGGCGGGAATTCGAGGAGCTTAAGAGGATGAGTGCCTGGACTCTCGTCTACGGGAGGCGTAAGACAGGGAAAACATTCATGTTGAGGAAGTATTTAGACTGGGACATATATGTTCTTGTTTCGCGAGCAGGAGCCTGCTTTGTCGATGAGAGTGGGAGAGATATTAAGGTAATGGGATATGAGGAGTCTTTAGAACGGTTATTTGAAGTTATTTCAAATAGAGGTGTGGGAGTAATCGATGAGTTTCAGAGGCTTCCTGAGTACTTATGGGACTTTATAGCTCTCAAGAGATCTGATGTAAGTGGAAGACTAGTTTTATGTGGGTCTAGTTTGTCTATTGTTAGAAAAGTTTTTAGTAAAAGGAGTCCTCTGCTAGGTCTTTTTGCTCCATTTAAGGTAGACTTAGTTTTTCCAGCAGACTCTATTCTAGCGTTCGCGAAAATACTTGATTTCAAAAATGCTTTACTATGGGCTTGTATAGCTCGAGATCCCTGGATCCTAGGAGTTGTAGAAGTAAGGAGAAATGTTGTAGACAGCTTGAAGGCGAATTATAGTTTTCTTGCTGGCTCGGTTACTGGACTTATAGGCGAAATTTTTGAAGAGGAGGAGAGGAAGCTTACACGGCTATATGATGCTGTTTTAAGGCTTCTGGCGTATGGATACTGGTCTTCCCGAGATTTAGCGCAGAAGCTATATGAAGCTAGGTTAATTCAGAGACCGGAACCTGGAATTGTTACAGGGATTCTCGATCAACTAGTGGACATGGGTCTTGTGGAAAAAATACGACTTTGGCGGACTCGTGGAGCAAGAGTTTTCTATAGGCATCGCTCGAGCATACTCTCGATTTTACTCTACTTTGATGAAAAGTACAGTGAACTAGGATTAATTCCCTCTAGAGACTCTATTGAGGGGAGGCTTGGACTAGAGGTGCAGTTTTTCATAGGAGAGCTGCTGGCTCGATATAAGAATCTCACAAGAGCATATGCTCTGCTACCTAAGGGAGGAGACGTAGATATTGTGCTACTAGATAAAGGGTCTCCGGTTATAGGCTATGAGGTCAAAGTCGGCTCCATGACTTTAAGTGAGGCGCGGAGGGCTATAGAAAATATGAAGAAGCTTGGGATTCCGAGATATGGATTAATAAGCTTAGAAGGAGAGCTGCCTAGAATTGGAGACGAGCAGCTTACAGCAGAAGATTTAGTAAAAATAGCTGAGGAAGAGTCAAGGAAGTATAGCGAAGAAGCTTAAAAGGCTAGTTCTACTTATTTACGGCTACTCCTGGGTATTCTGGTTAAAGCTGAGAGGTATTTTGAAGAGATACTGAGGTATATCGAATACTATTTTCTCGTAACCTTTCACGTAGCTGCCTCTTTCAACATATACAGATAGTATGTTATTGTTTATGGTGTAAAATCCGTCTATAACTACTTTCTTTACTTGTACTCCAGGAGGAAAGATCCAGTAAAATTCGTAGTCATACTCAACACGCTCACTTTCATAGTAGTCTTCGTAAGTGTTTTCTCCGGGCTTAAGGTATCCTTTAAAATATATTATGAAGTATATTGATGGGTTTTTAGGTGTTCCGCGGAAAGCTATGTCTATGTGTCTGACTTCAGGGTACACTCGTCTGCCATTAACTAGTACTTTTTCTTCGTCGAGATAGTCCTGCATGTTAGAGGCTATTGTTTCTAGCTCATAGTCTATTAGCTTTCTTTCAACTAATTTAGCGTAATATAGGTCTGGGTCATAGTAATCGAAGACAAGTAGCTGGTTTACGTCTCCAAGTAGACTTACTGAGAAAAAGCAGAGCGCGTGTACAGGCTTTACTCGAACCATCATTATACTAACATGTTGTAAGAAATATAACTACTCAGAACTCTTACGTGAGGTCTCTTCTCGTGGTCTTAGAGTCTCAAAGGGCTGGCTTACTGTAAGCCTAGCTGTTTTCTCAGCTAAGTTTTTGATAATTATGGTGAGGAAGATTATTACGAGTAGGCTTATTGGAGAATCTATTGGATGTACTAGGTCTCTTATTCTCCCTTCTGTGTAGAAGTAGTTTATGAAGTGAAGTAAAGGTGCTATAACTATGTAGAGTATCATTAGTCTGAAGAAGAACGCGAAGAAAGTCTTTGAAGAGCCTATTCTGCTCAAAGCTGAGCTAAGTATTTGGAAGACTTCCTGCGTAGCTACAATAAATGCTGCGAAGAGGAATAGTATGAACACGTAGTCAGAGATAGGTCCCCTATGGATATTAGATAAACCTGCTACTAAGTACACTAAAACTACTGTTATTGTTATTTCGAGAATACTTTCCTTAAGCTCTACATCGCGTGCCAGAGTTTCTACCACAGTGTCTGCTTCTTCCCCTATTCTTTCAAGGAAATTGTAGAGTCTAGGCTTCATTAATCTTATGACTCTTCTCTTTATTTTTGAAAGCCTTTTGACTACTTCTGACACCAGCGTCAAGTTAAACGTGTATGCGAATAAAGCAGCATAAGCGATACTGCTTGAAACAAGACCTGTTGTTATAACCAGAGTGGAGAGCACTATTAATCCGAATTCACCTGTATTCGCTAAGGCAGTCGCTAATGAAAGTGCGTCACCCACACTCAGCCCACCCATAATAGAGGCTGTGAAAACTATGAATAGTCTGAGACAGTAGGCGACTACTGCGAGAAACAGTCCTAGTACAGCTGCTTGAATAAAGGTTTCAGGAGTTAGCGGAGTATTAGTAGCCTTGTTTACAGCATAGGGTAGTGAAGAGACGAAGCCTGTTAGTGCTAACACAAAGTAGCTTTCCATAGCATTAAATGTTTCTCGGTCAAAGCCGTGGAAAGAGAGAGATACTGCTCCTATGAAGACAGGTATTGCTTCAGGAATGCCTAGGGCTTCTGCTATAGCTATTAGTATCACGAGGTAAAGTATCGCGAGCAGTATCTTCGCGTCTTTTCTTTCTAAACTATTTAGCATTTTGGCGTAGAGGCTTGAGACAAGATAGATCAGGGGTATTAGGAAAAGACTTGTCACAACAATAGTTTCTAGCAAGCCTAAATGCAGAGTCCTGGGAGATCTGAAGAACCCTATGGAGAGGAGAAATACTGCTAGAGCGTCTTCGAAGACAGAGAGTGTGATACCGAACTGTGCTAGTTGTCCTCCACTATATCTCTTCAGCTCAAGTGCAAATGCCTCATTAGAAGCAACCATTATTGCTACCAGAGCTGTAGCTACTTCTAGCGGGAATATATTCGCTAGAATGTAGTAGAAGGACAGTATTTGAACTGCCTCGAAGACGAATATAAAGAGGGCGCGCTCCTTATTCTTTCTAATGAAAGTTGGGTCGAGCTCGAGTCCTGCAATGAATACTATTAGTGCAGCAGCGAAGTTAGAGATCCCTATGATAAAGGGGTGTACTTCTAGCCCTACCATTATTCCTATAAGTGAGGCGAGCATAAGAGCTGGGAGAATAACTATAGATCTATTCTTCGCGTAAATTACTGCTAGCGCGGCAGTAAGTATTAAATGTATTAAAGAACCCAGCTCTCCCGGAAGCTCTACGTACATACGCTTCCTCTCGTAACTCTCTCTAATTCTTCTCTTTAATAGTTTTCGTATACATTTTAGTGGAATATGAAAGCAAAGCTTATTAATTCGACAGCTGTTAAACTATTGATCGACAAATGCTGAAAGGAGATATTAAAATAAAGATCATAGGGGGCGAGAATCTCACTGAAGAAAAGAAGGGGCTAATAATAGCCGCTGTACTAGCGTATTTAGACGCCATATCTAAAGAAAAGTCTCAGAGAGAAGAAAGGAGAGAAATTAAAGGCAGTGAGAGCTACTGGAACTACTCTAAGTTCCTTCTGAATACAGCTGCTCTCTGAGCAGCTAAATCTCATAAAAAATTATTTATTCTCTAGCTCCAACTGAACACTTGATAATAATGAGAGAAGTCAGAGTAGGTGTAATAGGTGCTGGCGGAGTATTTAGAGGAGCTCATCTACCGGCTTATGCAAAGATAAGCGAGGCGAGGCTAGTGGCTATAGCAGACCCTGTCGAGTTAGCCTTGAAGGCTGCTCTCCGAAAAGCTAAAGAGATATTCTTAAAGGAGGCTGAGCAATTAAATCAGCTCGGTCTAGTAGAGGAAGCAGAGAGACTTAAGCAGATCTCATCTGAAATAAGAGTCTATAGAGATTACCACGAGATGTTGAAGAAAGAGGAGCTTGACTTAGTAGATGTCTGTACTCCTCACAAGTATCATGCTCCAGCTGTAGTAGACTCCTTAAGAGCTGGAGTAAACGCTATGGTAGAGAAGCCTCCTGCTAGAACCTATATTGAGGCACTCGACATAGTAGAGGCTGTAAGAGAGTCAGAGAAGCTTTTTCAAGTAAACGAGAATTACATCTTCGCGAGCGGAATATATTTAATGAGGAAGCTTATCGAGACAGGAGTTGTCGGAGAAGTAGAGTACGTGATAGTCCCTTGTTCACATTACGGTCCAGAGGGTAAGGCGTGGTTCTGGCATCCTGAAATAGGTGGTGGAGGATCGCTGCTAGACATGGGAGTACACGCCATAGGAGTTGCTTGGTACTTAGTTGGGCTAGAGAAGAAGCCGGTAGCAGTTAAAGCAGAGAAGTTTACTGGAGTAACTATACGGTCTAAGGAACGCTTCATTGATGGTCTCTATACAAAAATACGTGTTGAAGACGATGCACATGTCTTAATCAGGTTCGAGGACCCCGAAGACGGGTCGACGACTACGGCTCTCATAGAAGGCTCCTGGTCGGGCAAAGAATTCAGCTCGATCACTATTTACGGTACAAGAGGGTTTATTAGGGATATTAGAAGAGACGGAAAGCTGTTCTTAGAAGTAAATGACTATGCTGGTTCAAGCAAGCTTGTAGAAGTACAAGGTACTGGAAGCACTATTGTGAGCGAGATAAGATACATGTGCAAGTGTGTCTTATCGGGTACTAAATCGCTTCTAAACGAGGAGTATGCGGCTGAAGTGATGGCTATAATTGATTCTGCATATTACTCTGAGATGAAAGGCAGGAGAACTGTTCTGCTAGAGGAGTTTAAAGGGTTTGCAGAAAAGTTGAGACAGGAGTACGGAGAGCGTGCTTCAGATAAGTTCATAGAGATGAAGACTAAGCTATTTTCATCTTAAGGCTTCTTTGCTTCGAGCTTACCAACACTTTTATTATAGGCTATTTCAATAGTCTACGCGTGGATAAAGTAGTAGTTGTAGTAGGACTAATAGTTATAGTAGTGGGAGCGCTTCTTTATTACGCTCTAACTGAAATAGAGAAAGTCGTTTACTCTAAGCAGGAGGAAGAGGAGCTACCTAGCTACACGAAATCTTCTATAGTTTTCTATAATATAACATATACTATTAAAGCAAAATACTTAGTGGTAAATAGATATAAAATAACTATGAAAGACTACGTCTACATAGCTCTTCCGAGAAATACTACATACCAGTACTCAAGGCTAGTGTCTATGAACCCTAAGCCTATCAAGATAGATAAAGATGATGATGGAAATGTGTTTGCCGTAGTCATTGTCGAGGCAAAACCTGGAGAAAAAATATGGATTGAGGCAGTATACTCTGTAAGAGTTTCTGGCTACAAGATCTTCTTTAATGTAAATGAGAGCCTCTGGCCAGAGTACCCTGTTGTTAGAAAACTGACTTCTAAAACTAATTTCTGGAATACTGAGAACGAGGAGATAATAAATCTAGCTTATCGTATAAAGAAGGGCGATACTCCCCTCGAAGTAGCGCTCAGCGTGGCTAAGTGGGTTAGAAGACACATGTCGTATCAGGTCATAGGGTATCGTCTTGGATCAGATAGAGCTTTAGTGAGAACTTTTATGGGTGATTATATTATCCAAGGAGACTGTACTGAGATAGCCGACGTATACGTGACGCTCATGAGGATACTCGGAGTACCTGCTAGAACAGTATTTGGTATACTTCTGACAGAACATAAGTCTAAGCTATGGATAAACATGACTACAGCGCATAGGGAGGGAATAGAGCTTATTAAGCATTGGGGCGGACACATGTGGAGCCAAGTCTACTTACCGCCCTGGGGCTGGGTAGACGTAGAAATGCTTGAAGAGCTTAGAGTAAAGCTCGGAGAATACTCTAACTACCACATAATATTCGGTATAGAGGAGACTAAGTACTACGGTACTTCACTAGGAGGATTCTGTATACCAAGCTACCTCTATCTAGAGTATATTGAAATGAAGTTTGAGCCATCGGGGTGAGTATATGGATAAGAGGCTTATTCTTCTACTACTTTTACTAACTATAGTAGTTGTCTATAAAGTAAGTTCTCAGGAGAACTACTGGATAGCGTTAAACTTTGAAGTAGAGATAAGAGGCGATGGAGTAGCATTAGTGAGAGCTAAACTCCACCCATTTTCCCCTGAGGGAAAGAGTCTCTACGGAAATAAGACTATAGAGGCTCAGCTAAAGGAAGGCGAAGAAATAATAGTAGAAGAGCTACTACTGATGTTTACTAATGATCCAAGTAAGCTTGACTACAAAGTAATAACAGGACTTAGTCCTCACGACGAGTACGTAGTCTACTGTGATATAGAGAATGTGGGACGTATGACGCCTATGCAGGGAGCTTACATCGTTGAAGTAATGATCTATTTAAATACTAGTGAATTTGTTAAAAAGATAGATGAATCGGTGTACCAGATATCTATTAGAGACAGCTATACTAGCAGAGACCCTAGGTCGTGGATAGATATTCTCATAGTAGAGTTTTCTAAAGGAGCTGTTCTACTGAACTTTTCTTGGGTACCTGCCTCTGCCCACGGACCGTATGAGAAAAAGGAAGATAGGCTAATGTGGGTAAATTATAATGAAATACAGGCACCAGACTACTATGTTTTTACAGTAAAAATACCTGAATTAAAAATGGTTGAAGTACCTGTTTTAACAGGTAAAATAACTAATGTATCTTTTAAAGCTGGAGAACTGAAGGTAACTATTGAAAACAATTCGAGTCGCTCCGGCTACTTCTATGTAAGGATTTTTGCAGGAAAAGTAGAGCAGAGTGTAAAAGTATATGTTAAAGAAAAGTCTACTTCAACAGCAGCAGTTCCTTTGAAGAACATTAAAGCTAATGTAGTTAAAGTAGAGCTATGGTCAGATAACGTGCGCTTAGATTCAGTTAGCATTAAAGCAGAGGGCGCTACAGAGTCTCCTGAAGTTGAGAAGAAGGCTTTTCCTCTATTCAAAGTCCTTAAGATAGTAGCACTAACAGTAGTAGTTATCGGGTTGGCAATAGTGGTTTACGGAGTTCTATTAAAGGAAGAGAAGAAAGCACCATACTATCCTCCTCCCCCTCCACCGCCATTTACTCAGTGAGTCTAGGGGGGCTACTTGAGTTCTCGTAGGACAGCATACAGTATTATCTTAGTCATATGGATAGTAGCATTCATTCCATTAATAGGTAATTGTGCACAAATATTATCAAACACTGCTTTGACTTTCAAAGCAAGAGAACTCGGCTTCGCTGCACTACTGATAGGTAGCTTTACTTCTGCTTTCATGATCACCCGCGGCATACTGGCAGTAATCACAGGGTATATCGGAGATAAAATAAGAAGAAGAGGAGTATTCGCCCTAATAGGCTTCACTTTAAATGCATTAGTTTCTATAGGATACGCTCTCTCAACCAACTGGTATCATATAATAGTTCTCTGTTTTATTAATGGAGTAGCCTCAGGTATACTCTGGCCTAGTATCCAGACCATTGTGATAGAAGTCTCTCCGAGAAAATGGAGATCTAGTATAATGTCAGTATACTTTTCGCTAGGCACGCTAGGAGGAGTCGTGAGCTACTCTATTTACGCGCTATTCTACGCCAGAAAATATTTCGACGCTTTTCTCCTCTCATCAGCTATACTAGGCTTTCTCTCCATATCAGTTATACCTTTAGCTAAACATTACTACGCTCCAGCAGACAACAAGAAGAAAAGGACGGGAACTCTATCACTAATAGAGTTCACTATAGCCTTAACAGCAATGTTTTCAGCAGGCTTCATTACGAGCACAAAATCTCTCTTACTGCTCTACTTAAGAGAATTCGCTCTACTCGGTGAAAAAGGCGCCGCCAACACGATGTTCACTATAACTCTCCTATCTTTCCTAACCAGCCTCGGAATAGGCTTCCTAGCAGATAAAATAGGCTGGACTCTCAGCTCTATAGTAGGCTTCTCCATAGGCTCTATTCTCACAATACTTATGGAAACCTCTAAAGGACTACTACTAGCCCTAGCCCTAGGAGTTCTTCTAGGAGCAGTAGGAGCAATGTTTCCTCTCACGAGAGCCGTAGTAGGAAAAGCTAAAGCATCCCGCAGAGGACTACTAATAGGTCTAGTAAACTTCGTAGGAAACATAGGCTCCGTTCTCGGGCCCCTCATACTAGGATTTCTTTACGACACTATAGGACCCTTCAGCCTCACTCAAGCATACCTCATAATAGCACTCATTCTTATAACCCTCTTCACAATATTCGAGCTATCAAAAAGAAAGAGACCCTAAACTCTAAACATTTCATATAGTTTTCTCTTAAAAGACTTTAAGTCTTCTTCGAAAAGCTGTTTAAGGATTAATGCTTTCTCCGCGAGAGAAATAATTCTATCTACATCGAGTCCTACTGCATATGCGTGTCTAAACACGTGTCTAAAACCTCTTAACTCATTCAAATAGACATAAGTTTTCTCTGAGATGAGATTTGGTCTTATGCCCTTTATCTCAATAAGCATTCTCCTTAAAAGCTCGATATGATACCTAGAGGGGTCCTCTATGCGGTTCTCGAAAAACTTCGCTATTATTTTGAAAAGGTCTTCGTAAGCACAGTAGAGATTATGAAGCCTATATGCTAGAGAATCTCTTAAATCTTCATTATCCTTATCTCTTTTAAGCCTCTTAAGCTTCTCCTCTATGCTGTCATAGATCTTTAAGATATAGTTCCACTGGTGATCTATTTCAGCAAGCAAGACGGCTAGTCTGGCTTCCATAAAACTCCCTCTTTCACTATTTTATTTCTAAGAAAAATTGGCGCTTTTTCTAATTCAATAACATCAACTCTCTTACCTATCTCAGCGCTGAGAAAAGCTACAGCATAAAAGAATTTATCTGACTCTAATCCCTCAAACGCTATATCTACATCAGAGGAAAAAGTATAGTCTCCGGAACGAACAATAGATCCAAAAATATAGGCTCTTTCAAAAAACACTTTTTCCCTTAACTTCTTTAAAGCAGCCTTAGCCTTAAGCAGAGTCTCCTGCCTAAGCATCTCTCTCTTAAAATACTCCTCAACTAATATTCTCTCGAGTAAAGTCACTGTAATCTACCCAAAATATATTTACAGTAAGATAACTAAATTTTTAGCCTAAAGTATGGCATAACTACGTGAATGAGTCTGGAATTTAAGCCAATATGGGCTGATTCACTGGGGGCTAAGTCTTTCTCAACGCTTGTTAAGACTCCTGATGTTGTGGTTTTAATTGATCCCGGAGTAGCTATTATGCACGGATCTTTTCCTGCACCGCCTGAGCTTAAGGCAGAGTGGGTTGAAATAGGCTATGAGAAAATAGTTGAGGCTTCGAAGAGAGCTCAAGTAGTGGTTATAACTCATTACCACTATGATCACTTCACGGACTTTGATGAAGTGCTTTACAGGAATAAGGTTATTTTAGCTAAGTCTCCTAACGAGTATATTAATGATTCTCAGAGAGGGAGAGCGCTGAGGTTTTATAGTAAGCTCTTTGCCTTGAAAAATGTTACTTTAGAGGAGGTTATGGAGGAGCCTATTGAAAAAGAATATTCCCATCCACTCGAAGAATTGCCTCATGCCTCTACTGTGGACTACGGAGACTATAGTGCTAGGAAGAGGGAGCTCTTAGAGAAGGGTTTTAAGTGGTTTAAGGGGAGAGTCGATAAATGGAACTCCTACAAGCGGATACCTGAGCACGAAGGTGAGGTATTTAAGCTGTTTTTTGCTGACGGTAGAGAATTCAGCTATGGGAGTACGCTTATCAGGTTTACTAAGCCTCTATTTCACGGAATAGAGTACAGTAGGGTAGGCTGGGTGATAGGAGTTGTAGTCGAGTATAAGGATAGGAAACTACTTTACTCGTCTGATGTCAATGGACCTATAATAGAGGACTACGCTGACTGGATTATACGCGAGGAACCGAATATAATACTGTTGGATGGTCCAGCGACCTATACTCTCGGCTATATGCTTAATCAGATAAACTTAAGGAGAGCAGTAGAGAACATAAAGAGAATAATACGTGAGACTTCGCCTCAAGTAATTCTCTTAGACCATCACTTGCCAAGAGAGCCTAAGTATGTAGAGAGACTAAGCGATGTATATGAGCTGGCAGAGAGAGAAGGAGTAAAAGTAATGACTGTAGCGGAGTACTTTGGAGAGACTCCCGTAGTTTTGAGGAAGTGGTCATAGAAACTAATTTATTTCAACAACTAGTTAGTCAAGAGTAATGGCTACTAGAGTGAAAAGAGAACTTCTCAAGCTAACAGCTATTTCTCTCTCATTAGCGTTAGTAGGACTAGTAGGGCTAAATGTAGTGATTCCACCCTATATAGCTAGCTTAGGCGGAACTATTTTCCTGGTAGGAGCTATTTACTCGAGTATATCAGTAGCACGCGCCTTATCTAAAGTAGTGAGTGGTTTCATAAGAGACCGTCTAGGAGACAAAGTGGTTTTTCTATTGAGTAGAGTACTCTACACAATAGCCTTCATCACGCTTTTCTCGGCGACTAGTATTGAAGGAGTAGCCCTAGGACTACTGTTCGTAGCCCTAGCTATGGGATTCGAGTTACCAGCATTTATGTCAGCAGCTGCTACAGTAGTTGCAGAGACTACTTTTACCGCAACATTCTTTGGAGTAATATTAACTATTAGGAGCGCGCCTATAGTAGTGTCTCCTATTATCACAGGCTTTATCGCTGATAACTACGGAGTAAGAGCTGTTTTCTTAATTGGAGTATTCTTATCGCTAATAAGCTTAGCTTTACTCTATAAAATGAATATAAGTAGAATAGGAACTATTGAAAGAAAGCCTGTTGAAAGAGGAGTAGTATTAAGGAGGGATTTCTTAATACTAGTAACCTCAACCTATTTCCTCTTTACCTCACTCTCAGCTTTAATTCCAATATTTTCTCACTGGGTTGTTAAGAGACTTAAATACAGCTATACTATCTTAGGTTTCATGCTACTTGCTAGAAACATTACTGCTTCTCTCTCAAGAATATACTCAGGTACCTTAGCAGATAGATTTGGACACTTAAATCTACTAATTCTCGTAGGAGTTACTCGAATAACAGCATTACTCGCCCTCTCCCTCTTCAAAGACCCCTTACTACTAGCTATAGCAATCTCTTTCCACGAGATTTTAGTAGCAGCTCCCCCAAGAAGTGCTTATATTTCTAAAGTATTCAGTAAAGAAAACTACGGTAAAGCTTTTGGAACAATAGGCTTAGCACAAGAGCTAGGTAGGATGACAGGACCTCTTCTCGGAGGATATATTGCTGAAAAATATTCCCATGAATTAGCCTTCATATCACTAGCACTAATTCTAGTATTTTACTCAGTGCTAATAGTGTCTTTAAAGATATTGACTAAACAGCATGCTAGAAATAGAGAACATACAAATATATATAAATTGAACTAAGTATACTATCCTATGAAAGAAAGAATAGTAGCAATAGCAGTATTTTCAATACTACTACTGCCTCTCCCAGTTAAAGCATCGCCTCGGTACACCTTAGTAGTATTGCTAGTCCCTTATCACATTCAGGAAGAAAACTACTTCTGTGGACCAGCCTGTGTTCAAATGGTACTAGAATACTTTGATTATAGTGTTTCACAATATACTCTAGCACTTGAAATGAATACTAAGCCGGTTAAAGGAACATATACGTCTAAAATGCCTTTACCCTTTACTAAAAGAGGATTTAGAGTAGTAACGAGAAAGCCTATGAGCATAAAGGAGCTCAAGAGCTTCATTAGAGAAGGCAAGCCAGTAATAATACTAATATGGTTTGATACTAGGAAGAAGTCTCAGCACTACGTAGTAGTATGCGGATATAACGCGACAGGAGTCTTCATACATGACCCATGGTATGCTCAAACGGCTCAGGGAAGAAAAGTAGGTCCTTTCGTATATTTAAACTATAGTATGCTTAATACTTTATGGAAATGCAGCTATCCCTTTTGGGGCGAAGTAGTAGACTATACTCAGCCTCTCCTAGTACTAAGCTTTTCTTCATCTAAAGATACTGAAGTAAAATTATTCACTAGGATTTATGGAGTAAAATTTACTCAAAAAGTCTCACTTAAGGAGAAAATATTAATCGGCTTTAAGCCGGGCCCCCTAGAAGTTTCTGTAAGCGACCACGTAAACTTAAGTGATAAAACTAGGCTAATTTTCTCTCGGTGGAGCGATGGTGTTAAAGAAGCTAGTAGAGAAATCTCTGTTAAAGAGCCTAAAGTACTCAAGCTTACAGCTATATACAAACTACAGCACTACTTAAGCGTATATAGTAAGTACGGTTCAGTAAAGGGCTCAGGGTGGTACGATAATGGGGCAACTGCAGTAATATCAGTGAATACTAATATCATCCAATTATCAGAAAATACTAGAATACTTTTAATTGGCTGGAAAATCAATAATAAAGTAGTGAATACTTCAGAAACTACTATTAAATACAAGGTGGTTGCTCCAGCTCAAATAGAGGCTCTTTGGGCTAGAGAATACTACATTAAAGTAGAGTCTGAGTACGGTAAAGTAAGTGGTAGTGGCTGGTATAGGGAGGGAAGTGTAGCTACTATAAGCTTAGACACTACTAGAGTAGACTATTTCTTCACTTACTATGAATTCTCGGGCTGGATTGATGAAAGTGGACAAAAAGTATCAGAGCAGCCGGTTTACTCATTTAAAGTAACTTCGCCTAAACACTATAAAGCAGTATGGGTTCAGAAACTCAATATTCCGTTAATAGTAGGGGTAATTGCTGCTTTAGTAGCACTAGTTCTCTTGCTCATATTCCTATTAGTGAAACACATTAAAGGGAATACTAGAAGATAGAATAGGAAAAGCTGAAGCAGGGGGGAGGGCTTGATAGTTGAGACTATAGACGCTAATGGCAAAAATGCTCTTAAAATAACTTTAGAGGACGGCGAGGAAGCTCTCATAATCTCTGATACTCACTTTGGGCTAAAGGTGGGAGGTGAGTATGCTACAGATTATCAGAGCCTAGTAAAGTTAATGGAACATATTAAAAGAGAACACAATGTAAAGCTAGTAGTGTTACTAGGAGATATATTCGATTTCTGGCAGGGGGAAGCATTAGATTTAATGAATACTTCATATGAGTTTGTAAAAGAGTTAATGAAGCTAGACGCTACAATAGTGTATGTAGCGGGGAATCATGATAGAATAATAGCGAAAATAGTATTAAGAAGCCGCAAAGGAGACATATATGTGGTTCCAGACTTCTTTATACTAGAGTCAGGAGGGAGGAGATTTCTGTTAATTCACGGGCATCAATTTGATAGACTATTTATAGCTACTAAGGGGCTATGGAAAATACAGTCTTATGTTTACACGATTTCTGAAGCGCTATTAGCGCTACCGGGGCCACTAGAGTGGGGTATAGCTATACTGTCTGCCTTATCTACAGCGACGCTGATATATATAACGCCTCCATTACCTCACCCCCTAGACTTGGCACTATACTATGCTTCAGCAATACTAGTTCTTCCACTAATAATACTCATTTGGAGAACTCTACAGAGTAAATTCTGGTATCTCCTAGTAAAACCGCTTTCAGCAAGCATACTTAAAGGAAAAACTAGGGGAAAAACCTTAGAGCAGTTAATTAAAAAGAAATCTTTCATAAAATATATTAAATTCTATAAGTATATGATTGGTCCTCTAAGCGGAGTAATTTTTGGACACACTCACATACCGGGAGTAATTAAGTGGAACAACTTACTCATAGCGAATTCCGGAAGCTGGATTCATGAAAAAGGAGTAATATGCAATACATTTATCAGAGTATCAAACGGAGAAGTTAAGCTTTATCAGTGGAGGCAGAAAGAAGCTAAAATTATAGCTATTTCTTAAGACTATACCAAGTTTATTAAGCTCAATATACTCAAGTAGCTATAATTTTAACAACTTACATGTTTTCTCATAGATTTAAAGCCAGGCCAGAGAATGACGAGCATTAAGATATATGCACTAAGATACACGTACTTACTACTACAGATCACGAAATGTATTTTTATATTAACTTATATAAACCTACTAGTCCATTGACTAGTGTTAAATAGAGAGAAGAATACTAGTATTTTACTACACTCAGTACGACACTTTCCTAAAGCTAGTAAGCGGCTTAGCTAGAATACTACTGGCTATAATCCTGATATAGTTGTGTGAATAAACATTAGATAGCTACTATAGGCTATCCCTTAGATGGAGTATATGATAGCTACGATGAATATACTTTAAGAAGACATCCCTGGCGCTGGCAAGCAGAGTTTATTAAATAAGCGGCTCAATCTTATTATAGTGGGGTTTTAACAACTAATTCCTATAAAGTTCTAGAGAAACTTCTAAAGCTTGCTCCAAAAGACTTCATCACTATATATTATGAAACAGCTATGACCTTAAGCTAAGAGACGAAAAGAGAGGCTGCTATCGAAAGAACCTATAGTGATCTTAAAAGGCTTTTAAAGGAGTATTTTCCGAAGGATTCTTAAATAATCTCCTCTTAGGAGATACTTTTGATTTAAACTACTTAGAAGAATTTAACGTGTCATATATACTCTAGTCCGCTACTCTAAGCGAGGAATACTGCTAAAGGATGTTTACTTAGAAGCTTCGAGGAAAATAAGGGAGGAAAGCAAATTATTTACTGCAATTGTCTACTGGGATACGATGACAGGAGAATTAGACAGCCAGAAACCTTTATACCACGTGAAGACGGCAGATACTATATCGACTGCTGGAAAGCCTCCCTTAAAGCTAATGCAGACTGGACACTAATAACCTCATGGAACGGGTGGCTCGAAGGAACTGAAGTCGAGCCTAGCCTAGAATATGGATATAACTATCTATACATAACAGAAACATATTCGAGAAAATTTAAAGAAAGCTAGTCTTTTTTAGCTAGCCACCTTAGTGTTTGAGCCCAGAATTTGCCATAATATTTCCATTTAATGAAGTTTATACCCCAGTGTAGTACTGGATCTGAAGTAAACGCCATAACTCTTCCCTCGCCGTATTCTCCGACAACTATAAATGGGTCTCCACTTTCCCCTATAACAGCTAACACTTTAGCATAATCTTTTGGCTCAACTTTATTGTAGCCCAGGAACGGTGGACAAGTCTCCCACGGCAAGCCCCTAGTAACGGGGTGATCTTTGTCAACGACCTTTACGAAGGCTCCGTCAGGTGCTTCAACACGGTCATCAAGTCTGCTTATCTTCACTGGAAGAACTTCAGCAACTGGAGTATCATACCATGCTCCTTGCCCAAATCGCCCTGAAAAAGAGTACCAGCCGCCGCCCATCAAGAAGCCGCCGCCTTCTTCAACAAACCTTTTAATCAGTTTCAGTCTATTAGGCATTCCAACATACTTATGTTTCTCTAGTAACTCGACTTCTCTAAGCTCCTCTATAGGGAAGAATTCAGGGTAAAAGGCTAGCACTTCGCTTGACACATCACTTAAAATTATTACATCGTATTTCTTCAAGTCCTCATACTTCCTCGGAAAACGCCTGTAGGCGTGTATTGAGTGAATATAGTCAAAAGAGATCTCTGGATCAACCTCTTTGACAGCGTTTATAAGGTAGTGGCTCCAGTCTCGGACATATGCATCCTTTATCTCAATGATAAACGGTGTCTCAAATATTATGGGGCCAATCACTACGCCCGCATCTCCAGCATACAGAACCCTAACCATATTCTCAGCACTAATAACTACACAACTTTAAATAATTACTGAACACATAAAGTAGCGCGAAAATAAAGCAGTATGTCGTGGAATAGCAAGAACTAGTAGTGGTTAAGATTAACTATAGGAGTGATTAGACTCCAAAGTAAAATCGATAAAAATAAGACTCAGGTTTCACTACTATTATTGTGATGAGAGGTAGAGACGCTTGAACCGTGAAGAAAGGCCCCGTTGCTGACTATTCAGTAATCTCCTTTACCTCCTTACGCCCCTCCTCCAGCTCTTTAGCCTGCTCCTTATCGAGCTCAAGCAGCAGAGCTAAGAACTCTCCTACATGAGTTTTCTCTTCCTTAGCGATATCAAGGAGAACTTTCCTTATTTTCTCATTACTTGTTGTAGCTGCTAACTGCTCGTAAAGACTTATAGCGTCTAGTTCAGCAATAATACCTAGCCTTAAAACCTCTTTATCAAGATCTTCTTCACTCACTTTACTTAAATCAATAGGTTCCTTTGACAACATGTATAAAACTGTGCTACAGGCTACTTAAACGTATTCAATATAAAGCTCAGATATTATTATTGAAGCAACAACATTAGTGACATTTTAACTCTCTATTTACTTAAATCTCTTTAAGTTCACTATAGTACATTATTTTAAACTCTGGATTTATTTCATGAACAATTTTCAAGAATCTACTATTACTTAATAGTATATGAATATCTTCACCTTCCGTCAATAATATATTAGCGTAATTTAAGGCTGTTGAAAGAATAAGACAATCTATGAAGTTGCTTAATAGTCTCCTCAGCTCTAAAGCAGTCAATAACACATATTTCAACCTATTTTTCTATACATTAAATCTAAGTAAAGTAGAAGTATTTCTTCAACAGTTAACTTCTAAACTTTCTTAACTTTACTCAAAATAACTTTTAGAGACTTCAGTTAAAATAACAGATAAAATTTCTTCACCGATAATAACCTCTATCAAACATAGAGGTGAAATAATAAATCTTTTCTAGATAGATTTAATCAATAAATTTGCTTTATGAATTGTTTTCAGCTGTTTCCTTAGTAACTATAAGTTATTTTGTTGCCAGTTATAATGGTTGATAGGGTTTTGTTCTCTTTTGTTAGGGGATTGGTATCCAGAGTAAGATTACTTGGTTTACTGTTATATGTTTCTTAGAGGGTTTTATTAATATTGTTTGAATTTTTGTTTTTATTTTTTCTAGCTCTTTATCTATTTCCTCTTTTTCCTTAATATTTAGAAGCTCAAGCTTATATTTTAAGTCATTTATTTCCTGTAGTAGTCTTGTTATTTTACTCTGCTTTTGTTCTATTTTGTTTTGTAGTGTCACTTGAGGTTTTTTCTTCATTAGTATTGATAGTGTCGTCTGTATTGCTATTTGTGCCTTAAGCTGCTGTATTTCTTGACTTAATGCGTCTACTTGAGCTAGTTTTAGTGCTATTTGCCTCTTTATTTCCTCTTTTCTCGCATTATATTTTGCTTTAATTTTCGCGTATTTCCGTTGTAGTTTTTCTCCTAGTTCTAATGCTATTTCCTGTATAAAGGAGTCTAGCGGCTGATTCGGCTGAGAGTATTTTCGGAGCGCTGGATAATAGTATACTGTGTAAATTTTTGTTGAGGCTATGTATCTTTTTGCAGCACTTTCTATTTTCTTTACTATGTTTTCTTTAGCATATATCGGTGGTAGTGGCGTGAACTGAATATTTCTTACTGGTTTTGGCTTAGCTCTTGTTAAGTCTATTTGACTAAGTGTTATACCTAGCTTATTTGTTTTAAACATTTGTGGTATTGGTGTAAGGTAAGGGTCTCCAATTAACACTACTTTATCGTATATAGTTACTGGCGGTCTTTTCCTTTCGATATGAATGTCTGCTTCAACATATATTGCTGGAATATATTTGCTCGGCTTTAGCAGTGGTGTAGGCTCTAAGTATAGTACTGGAAGGCTTTCTGCTACTTGTGGAGGCGGCTGGTATTTTAGTGTAGGAGGCTTTACTTTAATTTCTTTTCTAAGAGAAGGTTTTGGCAGTTTTCTTAACTCATCTAAAGTTAATGGTCCTCTCAGATAGGAGATAGCCCATCTGGTTTTAAATAACTTCAGTGATTTTTCCTTAAAATCATATACGAGGAATACTCTTACTGGAAGCTTTGCTATTATTTCCTCTCTTTCACGCGTCCTACCTATACCCTCCAGTATTCTTCTACGATCATTTTCTGTCTGAAGACGGCCAATAAACCATAGCCCAGTATTCGATAAGATCTTGTAGTCTATGTCTACTGGATTCTGTGTAGCTAAGACTACTCCTAGTCCAAATGCCCTAGCTCTCTTAACCAGGCTTAAGAGAATCTTCTTTGAGGGAGGTTTCCTAGGATATGGAGGAGCATACCCATATACTTCATCAAAGTATAGGAGCCACTTCAGTTTAGTAGTTCCAGGATTCTTAAACATCCATGTATAAAGAGCCTGCAGAATCATAGTAACAGCAAACATTCTCTCATGGTCGCTTAAGTGAGCTAAATAAAATACTAAGGCTCTAGGCTTACCCTCAGGACTCCAAAACAGTTCACTAAAGTCTAGCGATATTCCCTGAGTCCACCTCCTAAACTCCGGTGAAGCTATTAGACTATTCAGTTTAGAAGCAAGCCTTTTCTTACTCTCTCTCGAAATACATTGATCAACAGTAAGAACACCTACCTTAGTAAAGGGAGGACTAAGAACATATGTAACGAGTTTAGGTAAGTCAAGGTCTTCTCCTCTACGCCAACAATACTCAATAATAGATGAAATAAAGACATGTTCACTACTAGATTCTTCTGGACTATAGCCAGCTAACTCAAGTATAGCTGAAGCAATACTAGAGACCTTATCTAATAGGATTTCTTCGTGACTACTCCAGTCGAGTCCACGAGGAGACTCAAGACTACCAATAACATTAACCGGTATACCAGCACTACTACCAGGAGTAAAAACAAGTACCTCAGTTTCCTCACAAAACTCCCTAACCTTATCTAATGAAACACCAGAAGACTCAAGACCCTTCCTCCACCGAGTAGCCTCACTTAAAGCATACTCCCCTAAACTAATCCCACGGCGAGAAGACTCAAAAACATCAACCCACCCACGAAACTTCTCTACAGAAAAAGAAGGGTCACGGAAAACAAGATTAGATACATCACCCTTCAAATCAATTACCACAAGAGGAACTTTATTCAAGAGAAGCTCCTCCATAAGAACCACAGCTAAACCAGTCTTACCAGACCCAGTCATACCCGTAATAAAAGCATGAGTAGTAAGCTTATTGACGTCAAGCAGAAACTTTCTACCTGTACTAGTGAAGTCGGGGAA
>Ga0190367_1000131_pt1 | contig 58707 bp, 60 predicted proteins | sample 4872181011_MG_FD_171838 | JGI IMG/M metagenome (GOLD analysis project Ga0190367, IMG submission 171838) | Hydrothermal vent microbial mat bacterial communities from Southern Trench, Guaymas Basin, Mexico - 4872-18-10-11_MG | ecosystem: Environmental > Aquatic > Marine > Hydrothermal vents >... | reverse complement strand
GGTCCCTATCCACCGCGGGCGCAGGAGGCTTGAGGGGAGCTGCCCCTAGTACGAGAGGACCGGGGTGGACGCACCTCTGGTGGCCCGGTTGTTCCACCAGGAGCACAGCCGGGTAGCCATGTGCGGACGGGATAACCGCTGAAAGCATCTAAGCGGGAAGCCCACCCCAAGATAAGGCCTCCCGAGGGTGGGGCAACCCACCCCCTGAAGGGCCCGGAGAGACCATCCGGTTGATAGGCCAGAGGTGGAAGCCCAGCAATGGGTGGAGCCTACTGGTACTAATCGCCCGTGCGGCTTGGCTGCAAATACCAACTTGAAAATCTAAAGAAACCCTATTCACTTGTTTAAAAATATTTTTAAAAGTTCCCGGGTGCCCATACCGGAGGGGAAACACCCGTTACCATTCCGAACACGGTCGTTAAGCCCTCCAGGGCCGATGGTACTGGGGCGTTACCGCCCTGGGAGAGTAGGTCGGTGCCCGGGAACTTTTTTATTTTTTCTTTAAATTTTCCTTAAAAATGATATTCTTCATTCTTGAATATGAAATCTCTTTTTAAATTATTCGGATTTCTTTTTCTTGTATTTCTATTATTTATCTCAATTCTTATCACAGTAGCTTATCTTTATTTAAAAATAAATCTTCCAAGTATAAATAGACTAAAAAATTACAGACCTGTCCAAACTAATCTTATAATAGATACTAATGGCAAAGTCATAGGTTTTTTAGGACAGAAAAAAAGAATATTTGTCCCCTTGAATAAAATACCATCTCATGTAATTCATGCTTTTATTGCTGCTGAAGATGCAAGATTTTATGAACATAAAGGGATAGATTTTTTAAGTCTTTTAAGAGCACTTTATAAAGATATTGTCGCAGGTAAAATTGTTCAAGGTGGCAGTACTATTACTCAACAAGTTGTAAGAAATCTTCTTCTTTCTCCGGAGCGAACAATTCAAAGAAAAATTAAAGAAATGATATTAGCTTGGCAGATAGAAAAATATCTTACAAAAAATGAAATATTAACTATATATTTAAATCACATTTATTTAGGAGAAGGTGCTTATGGAGTAGAGGCAGCATCCCTTACATATTTTAATAAACATGTATGGGAATTAAATCTTAACGAAGCTGCAGTATTAGCAGGGCTTCCTCGTGCTCCATCTTTATATGATCCTATAAAAAATCCCAAATTAGCTATTTCTCGAAGAAATTATGTATTAAGAAGAATGGCTGAAGTAGGTTATATCTCTTGGGAAACAGCAAAAAAATTATCTAAACAACCTATAAAACTTAATCCTCGAAATATTAGTATCCCTGCTTATACAGGATATTTTATAGATGCAGTAAAACAAGAATTAAAAAGGATTTTACCTTCTCAAATACTTTATAGAGGTGGACTTACTATTCAAACAACCTTGGATTTGGATTGGCAAAAAAAGGCTTATAAAAATGCACTTATTACTTTAAAAAGAATTTTTAAAAATAAAAAACTTCCTCAATTAGCTGTGGTATGTATGGATAATAGAAACGGAGGAGTAAGGGTATTAATCGGTGGTAATGATTATTTAAAAACACCTTTTAATAGGGTAATATTAGCAAAAAGACAAGTAGGTTCAGCTTTTAAACCTTTTGTTTGGGCTGAGGCTTTGGAAAAAGGTATAATTACTCCTTATACAGTTCTTCCTGATGATCCTATAATTATTCAAAAAATTAATAATGGAAAAGATTGGGCTCCTGAAAATTATGATGGTAAATACTGGGGGCCAATTGATGTAAAAACAGCCTTAGCTCATTCAAGAAATGTAGTAGCTGTAAGAATTGCTCTCCTTTTAGGTCTTCAAAATATAAAAGAAATTTCAAAGGCTTTAGAATTTAATTTACCTAAAAATATAAACTACAGTATAGCCCTTGGAGCTTATGAATTGACTCCATTGGAAGTAGTAAAAGCTTATACTATATTTCCAAATTTGGGAAAAATGGTTGAACCAAGATTTATAGAAGCAATTTATGATGGTATTTATGAAAAACATTTAATTTATAAAAATATTCCAGAATTTAAACCAGTTATTTCATCTTTAACTGCTGGTATTATGAATGATTTTTTAATGGAAGTAGTAAAAAATGGAACAGGAAAATGTGCTTTAAAATTAGGTGTTCCATCTGGAGGGAAAACAGGAACAACAGAAAATTATAAAGATGCTTGGTTTATTGGGTATACTCCAGCTTATACCTGTGGAGTATGGGTAGGATATGATAAACCAAAGACCTTAGGAAGAGGAGCTACAGGAGGAAGAATAGCTTGTCCTGTGTGGCTGAGTGTAATGAAAAGCACAAAGTTACACCCAGAAGAAATTCCTATTTATAGGATATCTCCAGAAGAGATAAGCGAGAGTTTAACTTCTATTGAGCCTGGATTAACTCAAAATGAAACTTTTAAAGAAAATAAAACCTTATTTCAAAAAATTTGGGAATTTTTAGGAATTTAATCTAAAGTAGCATAACTGTGCAATCCAGAAAGTAGAAAATTTACTCCAAAATAAGTAAATAACACACATATAAACCCAATAATATTCATCCACGAAAGTCTTTTTCCACTCCAACCTTTTGTTAAACGCATATGGATAATTGATCCATATACAAGCCAAGTAATAAAAGACCAGGTTTCCTTAGGATCCCAACTCCAGTAACTTCCCCATGCTTGATCTGCCCATACAGCTCCTGTTATTATTCCTAAACTCAGCCAAAAAAAGCCAAAAAGAGTAATTTTATAAATAAAATTATCTAATGTTTTTTTATCCGGGAAAATTTTTTGCATATTAAAAATATCACTACATAGATAAATAATTGAAGCAGCAAAACCAACTGCAAAAGCACCGTATCCTAAAAAACAAGTTATTACATGAGCTACCAGCCAGTTACTTTTTAAAGCAGGAATAAGAGGTTGAATAGAGGAACTCACTTTTAAGGTTGCAAAAGCCATAACAAAGCTTGCTAAAAGAAAAACTATACTACCCAGGATCTTTTTGGTTAATCTTAATTCCCAAAAAAGATATATTCCTGTTATGCAGCCTCCAAAAAAAACTAAAGATTCGTAAAGATTTGATAAAGGAATATATCCAAAGCCTGCCTTATGAGTTTGTATCCATCTAATAATAAAAGCTAAAATATTTGTCAAAAAACCTCCCCATCCTATAGAAGAGGCTAAAAATGTAATATTTTCAAGCCCAAAAATCCAATATATAAGATAAACAGTTCCTGCTAAAAGATAAACAAAAGTAGTTATTCCAAATAAAAAACTATTATCTGGAAGAAATGTTTTATAGTGTAAAGCAGAAAAAACATAAATCAAAATACAAAAAAACAAACCTAAAAAAATATTTTTAAATTTCATAAAAACCCCCACTCAGAAAATTTTACAAGAAATTATAATTAAAAAAACATAAAAGGCAATTTAAATTTGGATTTTAAAAGATATTTAACAGTTTTAAAAGAGGTATCAATTTTTTACAAATTTCTTCCCAATTCTTTTTTCCTTCTTCTACTTCATCCATAAAATTTTCAAGTTCTCGTGTAAATTCTTCAGAAACGTATTCACCATAATTATTTTTAAGATAAGAAAAAACTTTTTTACCTAAGGATGTTGGAACAAGGCTACCATTTTTAAGTTCATATACATAATATCTATTTAATAAAGTAGATACTATTTCTGCATAAGTAGAAGGTCTTCCTAATCCTCTTTTTTTCATCTCTTGAATTAATGTTCCTTGATTATAAAGAAATACTTTTGGAACTTTATTATATTCAACATTTTCAGGAAAGTATTCTTCAGGTAAATGAAAAATCTGAGGCTTTGTCCAGAAATATTCATATCCAGGTTCTAAGATATTCAAAATTAAGGTTTCCTCCCATGAATAAGATGGCAAGGAAAATTCAAAAATACCTTTTATAACTTTTGTTTTTCTGCATTGGCTTGCCATAAATCTTCTAAAAATAAGATCATAAAGTTTAAGGCTATCTTTTGGTTTTTTAAAACTCAATAATCCATGAGCTACCCTTAATTTTATTTCAGTAAGATCCCAAGGTCTTGTAGGTCTTATACCTTCATGAGCACCAGGACTGTACCATTCACGAGGGTAAAAATATTCTTCTCCAAGAACCTGAGAAATATAAGGCTTAGCTACCTGATATCGTCCTACTTCTGAAATTCGAGTAGAATCTGTTCTATGATAGGTTATCAATCCAAGTTCAAAAAGTTCTTGTAATAAATTCATAGTATAAGAAGAAGAAAATCTAAAAAAATGAAAAGCATCATCTAAAATACTGTCTGTGGTATAAGGTGGAGGTGGAGAAAGTTCGTCTTCAAATTCTTTAATTTTTTTTATTTTTAATTTGGGTAAATTTTCAAGAATCTTTTTAGCTAATTTTTCATCTTCAATTTCTATAGAGAATTTATGTTCGTTCAAAGTAAAACTTATTCTATATTTATACTGTTTGGCTTCTTTAGCTCTTTCAATAATCCATCCAAGAACAGGTGTTTGAACTCTTCCTGCGGAAAGATGATAATTTTTAAATACTTTCCATAATTGTTGAGATAAAGAAAAACCTACCCATCTGTCTGCAACTCTTCTTGCAAGCTGTGCTTTCACTCTGTAGAGATTAATTTCTTGAGGATTTTCTAAACTTTCTTTTAAAGCTCTTTCAGTAACCTCATGAAATTCAAGTCTTTTTATATTTGGTTGAAAAGGTTTAAGATTAATATATAGATCATAGGCAATTTTTTCTCCCTCTGCATCAGGATCAGAAGCGATAAAAGTTTGATCAGCGCAAAAAGAGAGTCTCCGAAGCACCTCGATAATTTCTCTTTTATCATAAATTTCTTGAGTGTTTTTTATTTCTTCTTCATCAACATGTTGTTCTCCAGTTTTTTTGTTAATTTTTATAGTATTAAAAATGGGATAAAAATGTCCATCACTTTGGATTACGCCAAATATTCCCGATCTTCTGGATAAATTAAATATATGACCAAGTGATGCACAAATAGAAAGGAGAGTATTTTCCATAGGTATCTCATAAACCCAAACATTTTTAATTCTTCTTACAGAAGGTTTGCCAAAAAAATTGGCAATAGTTTTTGCTTTATGAGGGGATTCAACTATAATGAGAAAATTTTTAAAATCTGTTTTTTCTTTTGTAATTTTTTGTCTTTCTTGAATAATTTTTTCATATATTTCTTTGACTTCGTTTTCTGAAATTAATTTTATTTCTGCTTCATCTTTAAGATAAAATCTTAAACGCTTTTTAAGACTATTAAGGGCTTTTAAATTTTCTGCCAAAATTATAGAAAGCCCAGGTAATAATCCTCGAGTTGTTAATCTTGAAACTCTTCCAGAAGCTTGAAGATAAACATTTGCATTTCCAACAACTACATAATATTGCCCATTTTCATCTTTTTCTAAAAATACCTCATCGCTTTTTTCTATTTTTTTAATAAACTCTTTATCATTCAATTTGTTTTCTAAAAATTCTTTTATAGAAAGAATTTTTTTATAAAGTGTTTCGTATTTTGAGAGTGTTTCTTCTTTCAAAGTTAAATATTTTTTTAAATAATTAATATAGGAAAGAGCAGTGAATTTTTCTTCCTCTTCAAATAAAGGCATAAGAGTTAAAAGTAAGTTATATAGAAATTGTGGAGAAATTGGTAGATCAAATTTTTCTTTTGTAGAAAAAAGAGGAAATAAATGTTTAGGTACTCCTAAAAAAATTGCATATTTTAAAATCTCAGGAAGATCCACTCCCCTTACTAAAGGATTGCTTAAATGAGATAATCCAACAGCAATATCGATCTCTTTAATTTTTAAAGCATTTAGAAGTTTTTCTTCATTTGCTTCTAAATAGGATAATACTTTAAAACCTTTATTTCTGAAATATTGAGTAGCAATTTCTACATATTTTCTGCCAAAGTTTTCTTCTACAAAAATGAGTCCCCCGTCTTTTAATTGAGAAATCAATTTTGCAGAGGTCTCCAGTAATTTTTCAAAAATCAATTCTTTGTTAGATGATGAGGTATTATCCAGATTAACAGGAATATAAGTATCTACTACTTTTCTTAAAGTTGATACAAATCTTGTGATTTCAAAACCAAGTAAATTTTGAAAAAGTAAAACTCTATTGGTTTTTGGTTTAAGGGTTGCAGAAGAAATAATAAGTTGTTTAAGTTTGGTACTATGTTTTTCTTTTATTTTTAATAAAAGATCATAATCAGTATGCTCTTTATCTTTTTTTAAAGCAAGTTGTATTTCTTTTGGAGTAAAACCAAGAAGTAAAAAAAGATTATCTACATTTTTACTATTTTTTAAGAAGGAATCCACATCATCTACAAAAATAAGTGAAAAATCAAGAGATTTTAAAATTTCAAAATTTTTATGTAAAAATGCCGAGGTACATATAAATACATGAAAATTTCCCGATTCCAAAATTTTTTTCTCTTTTGTATGTCCTTTATATGCTAAAATTCTTTTATACTTTATTTCCGGATTTTTAATTTTTTCTTGATAAAAAAGTAATCTTTCTTCTACTTGATTTACTAAGACTTTTGTTGGCACAATAATAAGGGCTTTTTTAGAAGTTAGAAGGCTGCTTATTAATCCAAAAGTGGTTTTACCTGTACCTGTAGGAGCTACAATGGCAAAAGATTCACCTAAAAAAAGTCTTTTTGCCCAACTTATTTGGAGAGAAGAAGGAGCAGTGTTTAATATTTCATAAAAAATATTTTTAAATTCTTCAACTTTTTTTTCTACTTCACAATAAGGTTTAAGATTTTTTATAAAATTTTGTTTTTTTAAGGAATTACATACTTGATTGACATTTATGTGAGAAAGTTCAGGATTTGGGAGACATTTTTCACAAGGTAATCCTTTAAAAAGTCTTTCATCAGAAATATTACCTCCACAATTTGGACAGCAATTTATTAAATAAAAAAGCATTTTTATTTTTTCTTTTCGGCAATTTGTTTTTATTTTAAAGTAAGTTAAAAAATAAAAGAAAAAATTAAAAAAACAAGGGGTAAAAGGAATAGAATTAGAATTTTATAAAAAATTATTTGAATATTGATTTTACCGAAAAATTTTTTAATTTTTAAAATAATATTAATAAGATATTTAAAATTGATAAAATAGGGGGTTTTTATGCTTAAAATAAATAAAATATTAGTTCCTATTGATTTTTCTGAAGTTTCACATTTTATAGTAAAATGGGCAAAAGATTTTGCGCAAAAATTAGAAGCCGAGGTTTTACTTACATTTGTTTTAGAAGATCTATCTTCTCAAGAGGGGGTATATGCGAATGTAGAAACTTTAAAAGAACTACAAGAAATTCTTATGAACGGAGCTAAACAATCTATGGAAGAATTTGTTAAAAAATATTTTTCAGATTTTCCAAAAATAAAAACCATAATAGAAAAAGGAGATATAGCGGAAAAAATTATTGAAATAGGTAGAAAAGAAAAAGCAGATTTAATCGTAATAGGAACACATGGAAGAAAAGGACTTGATAAAATTTTATTCGGTAGTGTAGCTGAAAGAGTTATTCAACTATCTCCTATACCTGTAGTAAGTTTAAATCCTTATAGAATGGAAAAAAATTTATAAATTTAATAACTTTTTGGCTTTTTGGGCTTCTTTACTTTGGGGATATTCTCTTAATAATTTTTTCAAAAGGATTTTATAAACTTCTTTATCTCCGATTGCTTTAAAAGCTAAAGCTTCTTTTAACATCGCAGTAGGTTTAAGAGGATGCCAGCCTGGTAATTCTATAAGTTTTTGATAATTTAGAATTGCGTTTTCATAATCTTTTTGTTTAAAATAAATTTCTCCTATCCAGAAATAAGACTGCCCTACCCATTTTCCATTTGGATAAGTTTTGATATATTCTTGAAATAACTTTTTTGCTTCTTCAATTTCGCCTTTCTCGTATAAATTAAAAGCTTTTTGATAAAGCTCAGCTTCTTTCTTTTCTGCTTTTATTTCTATTAATCTTTGTGTTAAAGTTTTATTTTCTTGTAGGGTATTTATTTGGGTAATATTTCCTTTTAAAATTATATTTCCTTCAACTACAGGTTTTAATAGAGTTGCATTTTTTGTTAAAGTTACATTTTGTTGAGTTATATTCCCTTGAGTCATATTTAAAGATGTTAAATTTCCTGTTTCCCAGAATTTATTTATGGGAGGAGGAGTAATTCCAAGTTTAGTTTCTATTGTTTTTAATCGTAATTCCAATGCTTGAAGATAAGTTAAAATGTTTTCTAATTTTTTCCGATATTCTTTATCTTTTGCTTCGTTATTAAATTGAAGTTCCTCCAATTTTTCAGAAAGTAGAGAATATTCATTTTTTAAATCCTCCAAATCAGCTAAAATTTCCGCTTTTATATTCAATACTTGATTAGTTAAATTTTGACCGATTTGTTTATTTAATTTAGCAAGTTGATTTTCAAGTTGGGAAGTTCTTTTTTCTAAATTGGATATTCTTTGTTCGCATTTTTGATTTACAAGAGTTTCAAGATTAATTACTCTTATTTTCAGATCTTGCAATTCGCTTTGTTCTGCAACACATCCATATAAAATAAAAGATAAAATAAATAAATTATAAATCCATTTTTTCATTTTATTCTCCTTTAACTAAATTTTTTTGTTTTTAAAAATTCTTCTACTTTTTCTGTTAAATTCATGGGTTCTTGATTCTCAAAAGTAATTTTTTCTTCTGCAAGATATTTTAAAGTATAAACAATTAAAGGAAGTTCTCTTTTTACTCCTTCTTCTCTAATTTTAAGAAAAAGTTTATTTTTTTCGCCTTCTAATTTTTTAAGACCACTTAGATGGTATTTAAGAAGTATTTTTTCTGTATGTTCCCAAAGAGGCTCAAATTCAGGGGTTTTAATAGAAAATTTTACATAACTTAAAGGAGGACCTTCATCAAGTTCAGGAGTTACTCTATGCATCATTATTCCAGTTTCTGCGCTTCTACAACTGATAAGTTGCCAGATTACCTCTTGCCAGCTTCCTTTTGGTCCACCTGGCAAAGCTGGATGAAGATTGATAAGTTTAACTTTTTCACAAAAATCAGGAGAGACAATCCACATATACCCTGCCAATACTCCAAAATCTATTTCTTCAGGAAGAATTTTATAAATCTCTTCATGATATTTATTTCTCCATAATTCTTTATCCTTTTTTCTTAAATTTGGCTCGTATTTCAATGCTGAAAAACAAATTGTTTTTAAGTTCATATCTTTTTCAGCGATTTCTATAAGCTTATCTGAGATTTGAGTTTCACCTTTATCTTTACTTACAAATACATAAGCTATTTCTAATGGTAAAAATTTTTGTTTAATTTGATTATAGACTATATTTAAAAGTTCCAATGCTGCTTCATCTCTTGCAGTTGTAAACCATCCGATTTTTTTAATAGACATATCTTTCTACCTCCGATAAATATTCTATACCCCAAGGTTTTGGGATAAAGTGCTCAAAATACTCAAAAAGTGCGTATCTATCAGTCATTCCAGAAATATAATCTGCTATAAGCCTTTCGTTTTTTTCTGTAGGAAAAATACTTTTAATTTTTACTAAATACTCAACTTTCTCAAAATTTTTCATATACCATTCAAATAAAGAATAAAGGATTTTTTTAGCTTTTTCAAATTCTTTTCTTACTACAGGAGAAAAATAAATTTTTTCAAAAAGAAACTCCCTTAAAGCTTCTAAAGCTTTAAGATATTTTTCATCTATTAAAATTTTTCTTTCATTTGCTTCTTTTGTAGAAATAATTACATTTTTAACAAGTGAATTAATTCTTTGGGCATGAGTTTTTCCTAAGATTTTGAGTGCTATATCTGGCAGATCTTCTGGAGTTATAAGATTTGCCCGTATAGCATCATCTATATCATGATTTACATAGGCAATTATATCTGAAATTCTTACTACTTCAGCTTCCAAGGTTAAAGGTTTTTCTTCTTCATTTTCCACAAGAATGGGCCCCATGCCTTTAGAATGTTTTAATATTCCATCTCTAACTTCTTCAGTAAGATTTAGACCTTTTCCATCTTTTTCTAAATAATCAACTACTCTCAGACTTTGTTCATTGTGTCTAAATCCTTCAGGAAGAAGTTCGTTCAATATTTCTTCACCTGCATGACCAAAAGGTGTATGTCCAAGATCATGCCCAAGAGCTATAGCCTCAGTAAGAGATTCATTAAGATTTAAAGCCCTTGCAATAGTTCTGGCAATTTGAGCAACTTCCAAAGTATGAGTAAGTCTTGTTCGATAATGATCTCCCTTTGGTGCTAAAAAAACCTGTGTTTTATGCTTAAGTCTTCTAAATGCTTTAGAATGTATTATGCGATCTCTATCCCTTTCAAAACAAGTTCTTATTTCACATTCTTCTTCAGGAATTTTTCTACCTTTGGAATATTTGGATTTTGTTGCAAATGGAGATAAAATTTTTTCCTCTAAGTCTTCCTTTTCTTTTCTGATAAAAATTTTATCTGACATCTGTTATACGAATTTCAAGTGTTTCATTGAAAGGATTTATATAAGGCATTCCTGCAATTAATTTTATATTATCTTTGTCTACAATTTTATTAAAACAAATAGCCTGAATTTGAGTATCTCTTTCTTTAAGAATTAATTTTGAATGTTTATCTTTTAATATCCAAAAATCGCAAATTTTGAAATTTTTTAATAATAATGTAGGTGGTTGATGTTCTTCTCCATAAGGGGGAAATTGAGCAAAAGCCCATTGATTTTCAGGGTGTATAAGTTCAGAAATTCGTGTTTCAGCGTCTATATAGATAACTTCTTTTAATCTTTTTTCTGTGAAGTTGTCTAAAATTTTATCTAAGCGTGATTTTAATTCAGATAAATTTTTTTCTTCTATAGTAAAACCAAGAGCGTATTTGTGTCCTCCAAAACCAATTAATAAATCTTTACATTTATCCATAATATCAAAAAAATCAATTTCTTTTGGAGATCTTATAGATCCATATCCTATTCCATTTTTAAAACTTATTACAAGCACAGGTATGTGATAAATATTTTTTATTTTATTTGCAATAAGTCCTAATAAGCCTTTTGATACATCTTCTAAATCAAGACAAAGAAATTTTTTTTGAATTTTTTCTTTAGTAAGTTTATTTTCAATTTCTTTTAGTATTTCAGATTCGATTTCTTTTCTTTCGGAATTTAATTTTTCAATTTCCTCCAGATATATTTTTGCAGTTTGATAATCTTTTGCACAAAGAAAATTAAACGCAAGATAAGGTTTTCCGAGTCTTCCAGCTGCATTTATTTTAGGAATTATTTTGTAATATATATCTTCTTCAGAAAGTTTATAAGTTATATTTAGAGTTTCGAGTAAAACCTTTGTTGAGATAAAAGAAGGATTGACAAGGTCTCTAAAGCCAAAATAGGTAATTATTCTATTTTCTCCTTTTAAAGGTACCATATCTGCAAGGGTAGCTAAGCTAACCAATTCAAGATATTTTCTTAATTTTGGAGGTTCTTTATCTTTAAAAAAACCTGTTTTATATAGATAACTTCTTAATCCTCTGATTAAAGCAAAAACAACCCCTGCACCGCAAAGATGATACATATCGGAATCACAAGGTGTTAATTTTCCTGTCACTACAATAGTTTGAGGTCTGTTCTTAATTTCGTGATGATCAGTGATAATTACTTCTAATCCTAAAGCTTTAGCTTGATTAACTGTATCTTCTGCTGAAATCCCTACATCAACAGTTATAATTAATTTAACACCTTTTTCCTTAAAATATGGTAAAAACTTAGCATGGAATCCATATCCTTCTTTTTCTTTGCTTGGAATAAGAACTTCTATAGAAGGAATAAAGTTTTTTAAAAAGTCATAAAGAACAAAAGTTCCTATTATACCGTCTGCATCAGAGTCTCCATAAATTCCTATTTTTTCTTTATTTTTTATAGCTAAGGCAATTCTTTTTACTGCTAAATCCATTTCAGGAATAGAAAAAGGGTTGGAAAAATCTGTTATTTTAGGGCATAAAAAAGTATAAGCAGAATGAATATCTGTAAAACCTTTATTTATAAGAATTTGAGCCAATAAAGGAGAAAAAGCTCCTTTTGAAATAAATTCGTATAAAATTTCGCGATCAGGTATTTTATTTATCCATATTTTATCTAAATTCATGTAAAAATTATTCTAACATATTGAAAAAAAAAGAAAATATGCTAAATCCGATAAAAATGTCACAAATAAAAGTTTTAGTCACGGGAGGTGCAGGATATATTGGATCTCATGTAGTTAAATTATTAGGAGAAAAAGGATACGAAATTGCAATAATAGATAATCTTAGTTCTGGGAAAAAAGAGAATGTTCTTTTTGGTAAACTTTATGAAATTGATTTAAAAGAAGAAAAAGCTGTTGAAGAGATCCTAAAAGAATTTAAACCAGATGTTGTAATGCATTTTGCAGCTTATATAGTAGTTCCAGAAAGTGTAGCACATCCTTTAAAATATTATCAAAATAATGTGGGAAATACTATAAAACTCCTTTCTGCTATGAGAAAAGCCGAAATAAATAATCTGATTTTTTCCTCCTCGGCTGCAGTCTATGGAATACCGAAAGAGGTTCCTATTACAGAGGAAGCAGAACTTTCTCCCATAAATCCTTATGGTGAAACTAAAGTCATGATAGAAAAAATTTTGAGAGATATGAGCAAAGTAGGAGAAATTAATTATATCTCTTTGAGGTATTTTAATGTTGCTGGAGCTGATCCAGAGGGAAAAATAGGTCCTAATTATAATCAACCTACTCATTTAATAATAAGGGCTTTAAAAACTGCAAAAGGAGAAATTCCATATTTAGAAATTTACGGAACAGATTATCCTACTCCTGATGGAACATGTATAAGAGATTATATTCATGTAATGGATCTTGCAGAAGCTCATATTTTGGCTATGGAATATCTTCTTTCAGAAAAAAAAAGCTTAATTTTAAATTGTGGATATGGAAAAGGTTTTTCTGTAAGAGAAGTTATAAACACAGTTAAAAAGGTTACTGGGAGAAATTTTGAAGTAATCGAAACAAAAAGACGTCCCGGGGATCCTCCTATTTTAATAGCAGATAATAAAAAAATAAAAGAATATCTTAAATGGAAGCCTAAATATGATTCATTAGAAATCATCATAAAACACGCATGGCAATGGGAATTAAAACAAAATTAAAAATGAAAGGAGTCTGCTTATGGAAGAAGTAAAACTTTGTATAATAGGAGCAGGTCCTGCAGGAATTGCAGGAGGTATAGAAGCAAAAGCAAATAAAATTGAACCTGTAGTTATTTTAGAAAAAGCTCCACATGTATGTAATACTATTGAAAAATACTATAAGCCTGGTAAAAGAGTAGATGCAGAATATAGAGGTTTAGAAAGCAAACCATTAGGTATTTGTTCTTTTGAAACTGAAACAAAAGAAGATTTTTTGAAAAGGATATATAAATGGATTAAAGAATGGAAATTGGATATTCATTTGAATTCAGAAGTTACAGGAATAAAAAAAATAAATAAAAAATATGAAATCTATGTAAAAGGAGATCCTAAATTTCAAACAGATTTTGTGATTATTGCAATTGGAATATTTGGTAGACCGAGGAAACCTTCTTATCCTATTCCTAAGGAGATAAAAGATAAAGTATTTTTTGAACCTCCTTTAGAATATCCTGAAGCAGAAAAAGTTTTAGTTGTTGGTGGAGGAAATACAGCAGCAGAAGTTGCTTGTTTTTTATGTGAAAAAGCAAAGGTTTTTATGTCTTATAGAAGACCTCAATTTTTTAGAATCAATCCAACAAATCTTGAAATTTTGGAAAATAAGGTAAAAGAAAATAAAATCACACTTTTACTTAATACAGATATTGAAAAAGTTGAGCCATATAATAACAAAGTAAAAGTTTATTATAAAGATGGAAAAGAAGATATTTATGATTATATATTTTATTGTTTAGGAGGAACAAGTCCAAGAAAATTTTTAGAATCTGTTGGAATTGAATTTGACGAAGAGGGGAATCCGAAAATTGACGAATTTTATGAGACTAATTTACCTGGTGTATTTTTAGCAGGTGATATAGCAGTAAAAAAAGGAAATATAATGTCTGCATTTAATACAGCACATATAGTAATAAAAAGGATAAAAGAAAAATATTTAAAATAAAATGGAAAGAAAAAGAGAGACTTGGAAAAGCCAAATAGGCTTAATTTTAGCTGCTGCAGGGAATGCGGTTGGCTTAGGAAATTTACTTCGTTTTCCTTCTAAAGCTGCACTTTATGGTGGTGGAGTTTTTATGGTACCTTACTTTATTTCCTTGGCTTTGCTTGGTCTTCCTGTAATGCTTCTTGAATGGGTGATCGGACGGTATGCGGGAAAAAGAGGTCATGGCTCAATGACAGGAATAATGGGACTTTTTTTTGGGCATGCAAATTGGGCAAGAATTTTAGGATCTCTTGGAGTTGCTATTCCAGTTTTAATTGTAATGTATTATATTTGGATTGAATCTTGGACCTTAGGATTTGCCTTTTTATCTTTATTGAAAAAAATCCCTGCCCCTGTTGTTACGACAGATCCTTATTTAGCTATGAAACCTTATTTAGATTTTTTCAAAAATTATACTTCTTATTCAACTTACACTTTTAAAATTTTTTCTACTAATTTTGTGATTGCTATTCCTTCACTTTGTGCTTTAGTCTTTTTTTGGATAACACTTTTAGTAAATTGGTGGATTCTTCAAAAAGGTATAGCGCGAGGAATAGAGATTACTGCGAAAATAGGAATGCCGACTTTAATAATAATGGGAATTTTTCTTGGTTTTGTAAGTATTTCTACAAATAATTGGAAAGGATTGGAGGGCTTAAAATTTATATATAATTTAAATCTTTCAGGTATAAATAATCCTAAGGTTTGGGTTGAAGCTGCTGGGCAGATATTTTTTACTTTATCCCTTGGTATGGGAGCTATTGCTACTTATGCAAGTTATGTAAAGCCAAAAGAAGATATTGTCAAAATGGGGTTATCTACAGCTGGGTTTAATGAATTTGTAGAGCTTGTTATAGGAGCTTCTATAGCAATTCCTGCAGCTTTTGCTATGTTTGGGGCATCTGTAGTTAAAGAATTAGGTGAAGCTGGAACTTTTCGTATTGGATTTATGACTATGCCAGCAGTTCTTATGAAATTATCCTTAGGTCCTTATATTGCTTTTATTTGGTTTAGTCTTTTATTTATTGCAGCACTTACTTCTTCATTAGCACTTAGTCAACCTTTAATAGCTCTTTTTGAAGATGAAATGAAATGGAGTCATACAAAATCAGTTACTGTTACTATGCTTTTAATTGTTTTAGGTGGGCATTTAAGTGCGTTTGTGCCTAAATTTTTGGATGAAGTTGATTTTTGGGCAGGTTGTGTATTTCTTCTTCTTTTTGCTCTTTTTGAAATTTTTGTATTTGTTTGGTGTTTTGGAATAGAAAACTTTTATAAAGAACTTACTAAAGATACATCTATAAAACTTCCTAAAATAGTAGTTTATATAACAGGAGTGATATCTCCTATATTTATTTTAGCTATAAGTTATTTTTGGTTTAGTCATCAATTAGGACAGATAATTAGTGAAGCAGATCCAAACAAATGGATTGCAAGAATATTTATTACTGCATTTTTATTATTTTTAGGTATAATAGCAGTCATAAGCAGAAAAAGGGTTTTAGAAGGACCACGAATTTAATGCCGGCGTAGCTCAGGGGTAGAGCAGTGGATTCGTAATCCACAGGTCGTGGGTTCAAATCCCACCGCCGGCTTGTATTTGTAGTTTTATAAAAAATTTTTTTTATTTTCCAATAGTAAATTTTACTTTATTTTTACCACAATCTGAAATAACCCAAAAAACATGAGAACCATACGGTAATTTATCTACAAATTCAATATTTGTTTGGTCGTAAAATATTGATTTTCCACATGTACGACCATCAAATCCCCATTTAACTTTATGAGGACCACCGCTACAAGTTACACTAAAGCCAGCTGTAATATAAGCTACTTTAGATTTACAAGATGGATCAGTGATTGGGTAATTAGCTCCATTTATAGGATAAAAAATATTGACTTTAACCTGATCAGCTATACTTAATCCAATAAAACCAAAACAACTAATAAAAAGAATTATTCCTAATATTATTCTTAACATAATATACCTCCTATTGAAAAATTTTTAAAACCCGAATTGCTTTGTAGGAATATATTCATTCTTAAGAAGCGTCCACCAGTCTCTTGCTAAACCCCTTAATACATATTCATACGGAAGCCAACCATATCCATTGTCACCCCATTCTCTTCCCCATGAATTTCTGATTAAAAGAGCACCTGTTGTTTCTTTACCACAAATTTCGTTTTTAATTTTTATTGAATCATCATAACCTACAGCCATAACAGCATGTCCGCCAAGTAACGTTTCTCCTGCACATGGAAAAGGTATTTTACCTGTATCCGTTGCTTGTCTTATTGAACTAAAGACAGCAAATCCAAACATGGATGGCAATCCAGCAGCTAAATGGGCTTTAATCCATAAAAGAAGAGTTGCTAAAGGTACTCCAGGAGGATCAAGTCTATAATATTTAATTGCTTGATAATTTTGTGCAAAGGCATAACAAAAAGCAGGAGGTTCTTTATCAAAATCTGGGATAGAATAAGGCCAATATTTTTCTGGTGGGACTCCAAAAAGTCTCATTGCTCCCATCGTAGTTCGTAAATAAGCTCCTGTATCTCCTTTTAATCCTAAAAGATTACGAGTTACTTTATAAAGAAAAAGTCTCGATGCATCAATATAACTTCCAAAGGCTCTTCTTTCATAATATTCTATAAGTCCTACCGCAGCATGAGCTGTACAAGAACCCAATGAACCTTGATTTTCAACTGGTGAACACCAAGGCCTTAAGTCTACCGAAGAGGGTAAACTTAATTTTTTAGTTTGTGTTAATACTTTTGTTAATTTGATTTCTTTAAGCAATGGTTTAATTTTCTCATGCTCTGGTGTATAATCTCTATAATCTGGAAGATCAGGTAACCAGCCCATTCCTAATTTTTCATTACCAATTTCTATCATTTTTTACCTCCTTTAATTTAAAATAATTTAAATTAAAACTACATTTAACGTTAATTTCAATTGATATAAAAAATCTTTTAAATTTAAAAAAATATATAAATTTTACTTATTGTCAAATTTAAAAAATACTAAAAATTTTATTAATTTTTAGAAATTTTAATATTTAAAATTGAATAAATAATAACTTTTGAAATTTTTTAGGCATTTATGTAAATTTTGAAATAAAATTTATTAATATTAGATTTTGGAATTTATCGAGATTTAAAATGCTTCATAATTAGCTCAAAAGAAGAAAACGTCAGTTTGATAAAAACTTCTGGAATTTTTTGTTGTTTTTAAAAATAAAAAATTGAAGTTTATAAAATTTGCAAAATTACCAAAAAGACAAAATTTTTATTAATCTTGACATAACTTAATGGTATAATAAATTTTTTAAATTAAGCAAAAATTAAATTAATTTTAATTAAATTTTAAATGCAGATTTTAAAAAGTATAAAAATTCAAATAATATTAATTATTTATTTTTTTATTTTTATCACAGGTTGTGCCCCTACTTTAAAACAAATTCCAGAAATTTCTAAAGAAGCAATAGAAGCGGAAAGAAAAAAGCAAAAAAGATTAGCTTTATTTACTTATTTAGAGAGAAAAAAAAGACTTTATAATGTATGGTATCCTTTATTAATTGGAGCACTTCCTTTTTGTAAAAAAAATTTTCAATTTATATATGGTTTTAGAATACATAATAAACATATGTATAAAAATGAAGAGGATATTAAAATATTAAAAGAACTTTTTTACATTAATGAAAATCCTACCATATGGTATGTTCATCCTCATCTTCCCGCAGGTAAAGTTTTGCAAGTTAATGATAAGATTATAAAAATTAATGGTAAAAAGCCAAAAAATATTGAAGAAGCTATAAAAATTATAAAAAACTCAAAAAAATTAGATCTTTTAATTGAAAGAAACGGGAAACTTTTAAATATTGAATTGACGCCTCTTAAAGGTTGCTCATATGAAGTTTATCTTATTTTTGATGAATCAATAAATGCATGGGCAGCTCCAAAAGGAAGGATATTTGTAACAACTGCACTTATGAGATTTGTTCAATCTGATACAGAGCTTGCCTTGATTTTAGGACATGAAATAGCTCATCAAGCTTTAGGACATATTACTAAAAAAATGGGGAATGTAATCTTAGGATCAGTTATAGATATTTTAATTGCAGCTACTTTAGGAATAGATACTCAAGGAGCTTTTGGTAAAATTGGAGGGTTAGTATACTCTAAGGAGTTTGAAAGAGAAGCAGATTATATAGGTACATATATAGCTGCAAGAGGTGGATATGATATAAGTAATGCAACTAATTTATGGAGACGAATAGCAATTGAATTTCCAAAGTCAATGAAAAATAATTTTCTCGCTACACATCCAAGTACCCCTGAAAGATTTTTACTTATTGAAAAAACTGTTCAAGAAATAAAAGAAAAAAAAGCTAAAGGAGAACCTCTTTTACCTTCTCAAAATTTTTTAAATTCTTTTAAATAATTCCCATTTTAGTTAAATAAATTTTAAGTTCAAATGCAGCATATGGAAGATTTTCCATCTTTAAATGTTTATAACAAATTTAGTTATTTGCAATTATGAAAAAATTTTATTTTATCTTCAATTAAAACTGTTATATTTTTTAAATATATTATTTTTTTCATGCTGATTTTGTTATATATCTGGAATAAAATGCCAATAAGATTAGATAAATTAAAAATTACTTAATTAAGAATTTAAAATTTAAAAAATACTTCAGATTATATTATAATTATACATGTTTAATACTTCAGTAACAGGATCTTTATAAGGATGTATTACTTCTAAATCATCTAACCAACCGGCATTTGGGGTAAGTTTTCTTTTAAAAAGTTCTCCAACTTTTGCAGGATCTTTACATTGGTGATATTTTAAATAAATATCCTCTCCAATTATACCAATTATTTCGATTTTTCCGGTTTTATGAGACATTATATATTTAAATCTTTTAGCATGACCATCTAACTTTTGTTTTGCTTTTTCAACAATTTCACAGCCATCTTTCAAAGGAACTTGAAAATGGGCTTTTACTCTCTTAACCGGTCTGCACTGGAATACATAATAAGGCACTACACCTGTAGCTACTAAATTTTTCATAAGTGTAGCTAAAACTTCTGGATCATCATTTACTCCTTTTAAAAGAACTGTTTGATTGCTAACAATTACGCCGCTTTTTAATAATGCATCTATAGACTTTTTAGCATTTTCAGTGAGTTCCTTAGGATGATTGAAATGAGTAACCAAGTATATTCTTCTTTCAGGGGTAGAGTATTTAGAAAATATTTTTAAAAGTTTAATATCTTCATAAATCCGCATTGGATAATAAACAGGAACCCTGCTTCCAAAACGAATAAATTTGAGATATTTTATTTTAGATAATTCAGAAATAAAATATTCTATTATTTCTGTAGGTAATACCAAAGGATCTCCTCCAGAGATCAATACATTTGTTATTTCAGGATGATTTTTTATATATTCCAAAGCTTCGTCAAAAATTTTTAATGTTTCATCTGTAGAAACGCCGACCATCCTTTTTCTAAAACAATGTCTGCAGTATCCAGCACATATATTAGTAGCAAGCAATAAGACCGTTTCTTTATACTTGTGCTGCAAACCTGTAAGAACGGTATTTTCTCTTTCTCCACTTGTATCGTAAGATCCAATTAAATTAAGCTCTTCAACAGACGGGAATACAATTTTTTTAATAGGATCTTTTGAATCTTGCCAATTAATTAGATTTGCATAGTAAACAGGGATGCGCATTGGATGAATAGCTAAAACCTTTTTTAAATTTTCTTTTTCTTCATCAGGAAATTGAATTTGAAACTCTTTTTCAATTTCTTCTATTGTAGTAAAAACAGGAATCTGCATTACATCCCCTCCTTCATTAAATTTCTTTAAATGAAAGAATTTTTAAAAATTAAAAGATTTTTTAAAAATTAAAAAGAAAATAAATAGATAAAAACCTTATTATAAATAATAATAAAAATTAAATTTGTTTTGTCAAATTTAAAAAATTTTAAAATAACAAATTATTTGAAAATATTAAAGATTTTTGAAAAATTTTATTGATTTATTTTATTTTTCTACATAAATGACTTGTGGATATTTTTTTTCCCAATTTTTAAGAAATTTTTGACGGATTTTATTTATAATTTCTTCATATTTTTCTGTACTAATTTGAGCTCCTTTGATACCACCTCTTAAACTTATTTCTGAAAGATATGGCCCCTTTCCATCTATATAAGTAATATCTAAATGAGCAAAAGGAAAATGCCCCCGCTTCATTACATTTTTACAGAATTCTATTTCTTTTTGTGAAAGTTTATAAGGTCTGGATTTGCCTCCAAAATAAAGATTTTGTCTAAAATTAAATTCGTTTATTCTTCGATAAGCCTCCATATATTCATCCCCGAGTATAATAACTCTTATATCTTCCCAATTTTCATAAAAGGGCTGTAAAACAAATGGATAATTTAAAATAGAAGAACCAGCTATATTATAAATCTCTTCCAAAGAATTCCATAATCTCACACCTAAACCACAATCAGCTCTATCATCTTTTGTAATAAATTTAGTAAAATTTAGATTTGAAAGCTCAGACATAGCAAATAAGAGATCATTTCTATCTCTAATTGGATAAGTATAAGGTAACATAAATTCTCCTAATACCTCAGCCTGAAGGGTTTTAGATCGACTCAAAAGTTGAGATAAGAAAGATGGAAAGGCTTCAACTTTTCTATAAAGTAAATCAATTATTAATCCTGTTTTGTCTTTTCTTAAAGGTAATCTTACTGCTATTAAGTCTCCTTCCTTTAACTTCTGATAATATTTTTTAAAAGCTTGGTAAGTTAAAATAATATAATTAGGATCCATAATTTTTTAAATTTAAAAATCTTGTTTTAAATAAGTTAGATCTGCATGACATTTTCCACAATAAAATTTGGCAGGTCCTTTTATTTCTACTTCTTTTTCAATAGTTTCTAAGGTTCCGTCTTCAGTTTGAAAGTAAGTTATAATAAATGTAGCATTTTCAATTATTTCATAAAACTCTTCACTATTTTTACAATAAGGACATACAATTTTTTCTTTATACTTTATTGGTAAAGGTTTTTTTACCTTTATTTTGTGGGTTCTAATTGGGGGATTCTTTTTTTTCATTTATTTAAATCCTCCTGCTTTTTAATTTTTTAAATTTTTTATATGATTTTTTACTCTTATATAAATTTTAGAATCTTTATTCAAAAAAGAAAGAGCTTTTCTATAATGAAACATAGCTATTTTATGCTCACCTTTTAATTCATAATATCTGCCGAAATAAAAATGAGATTCTCCAAATTTATCAAGCTCAGAACAAATTCTACCAAAATAATAATAAAACTCGGTATTGTTAAATAAAATTTTATTATTTTTTTCTTCTATTTGTTTAAAAAATCTATAAGCCTTTTGAGGAAATCCCATCTGAAAAAGGCTGTATCCTAAAAGATAATTTTTTTTTAAAATAAATATATTACTTAAAGTAGGATACATATTATCATTAGGTTTTAATTTATTTAATATTTCTATTACTTTTGAATATTTGCCAGCATTCAAATAAATCTCTGCAAGATCCAATTTAAAATAATTTTTATTGGGTAATTGAGTTATAGCTTTTTTCATTTCACAAATTGCATCTCTATAAAATCCCAACCTGCTTAAAATCAGTGCTAATGCATATCTTATCCATGGATCATTTTTTTCTTTTAATTGCTTTTGATAACGCAAAATTAATTCAGATGGATCATTTGAAAGTATTTCTGTTTTTATACGAATTCTTTTAAAATATATTTTATCAGAAGCTATTTGAGAATAGATTATATTTTTTGTGGAATACTTATTAGCTAAATTTATAAGATAATTTAATCTTTCTACAGGTAAAGGATGTGTTAAAAGATATTTATAGCTTAATTCAATAGCAAATGGACTTTTTTTATTCAATTTTTCCATAATTTTTACTATTCCCCAAGGATTGTATCCTGCATGAACAAGGATTTCTAAACCGACTCTATCTGCTTCCTCTTCTTCACTTCTACTATAAGCAAGCAATTTTGTTTGAGCCAGAGCTGTGGAAGTAATTCCTACAGCTTCTCCTATTTTCTCTCCTCCCAAAAGCATAGCAGTTAATGTTGCAATTGTAGTAGTTATTTGCATTTTTTTTAATTTTTCAAATTTTTTTGCGACATGTCTACAAAGATTGTGAGCTATTTCATGAGATAAAATTCCTGCTAATTCATCTTCAGAATCAAGATCTTCAAATATTCCAGAATTTACAAATATATACCCTCCTGGGACTGAAAATGCGTTAAATGTGTTATCTTTTATAAGAAAAAACTTAAATTTAAAGGGAGAAAATTTTACTCCATATTTAACAAGTTTTTCTCCAACTGCATTTAAATACGAAATAATTTCAACATCGCGAATAAATTCCTTTTGAGAGGATATCTCTTTAAGTACTTGAGAGCCTATTTTTTCTTCTTCTTCGAGACTTATAAGGGTATAACTTGAAGAGATTAAGAACAGATTAAAAAAGATGATTAAAAAAATTTGAAAAAATTTTTTCAATTTTTTTCGATTTTAAATATAATTTTTTATATCAAATATAAAATAAAACTGAGGCTATTGGGATCCCTGCGGCACCCGGAGAGCCTGGCTACCGTTGCTCCCTTTCGGGCCTGGCGGGGTTCACCAGGATCCGTCGCGCAGGTCCCAATAGCCTCATATAAAATTATAATACATCTATATCCTTTTGTAAACATGCCTTTATATAACTCCTTAATAGTCTTTTAAAACTTTCTCTTAGTTCTTCATCTTTTATTCTTTCACAAACTTTAAAATATGCTTCTTTATCTTCTTTTGTAATCGAATTTCTTTTTTCCTTTTTTTTATTTAATTGAACAATAAAAGGATTTATTTTAAATTTGATATTTTTAAAAAGGGGTCTTAATTCCAAAGGTGTTAATTCGTTAAGTTTTTTTAAAATATCTAAACTGTTATATAAAAGTATCTGAGAAAAATAATGATTGGATGTCTCTACAACTAAAATACCTTCATCGAAAAAAACAGGTTTACTATATTTATAAAATTTTTCTCCTACAATCTCTTTCCAATATTTACAAGCTATATTTAAGGCAATAATACTTTTTTTAATTTTTGGAGGTAAGGCTAATTCATAAATTAAATCTTTAAATTTTTGCATATTATAAAGTTTTTAAAGTTTCTTCGAGTTCTTTATATACTTTGTTTTGTAATTTTTTTAAAAATTCTTCTGATTCTGCTTCAAATCTTAATACTAAAACAGGTTGAGTATTAGAAGCTCTTACAAGAGCCCACCCTTCTTCAAACTCAATTCTTGCTCCATCAATATCCACAACATTAAACCCATCTTCTTTAAATTTTTTTACCAGTTTTTCTACAACTTTGAATTTTATTTCATCAGGACATTCTTTTCTTATTTCAGGAGTGGAAAAAAGCTTGGGAATGTCTTTTAAATATTCTGAAAGTCTTTTTTCATTTTGAGAAAGTATTTCCACCAATCTTACACTTGTGTAGACACCATCATCAAAACCAAACCATTTGTCTGCAAAAAATAAATGACCACTCATTTCCCCTGCAAGAATAGCTTTCTCTTCTTTCATTTTATTTTTTATTAAAGAATGACCTGTTTTCCACATAATAGGTATTCCACCAAATTTTTCAATAGTTTGATAAAGAACCCGTGAACATTTTACCTCTCCGATTATTTTTGCACCTTTATGTTTTTTCAATAAATCCTTAGCAAAAATAATCAATAACTGATCTCCCCATATTATATTTCCTTTTTCATCTATAACCCCGATTCTATCACCATCTCCATCATATCCGAATCCTACATCAGCATTCGATTCTAAAACTTTTTGTCTCAATACTTTTAGATTATCAGGTACTACTGGATCAGGGAAATGATTTGGGAAATTACCATCTACTTCACAAAAAATGCATTCTACTTTACATCCTAATCTTTTAAATATTTCTGGAGCAGTAAGTCCACATACTCCGTTTCCTGGATCCAAAATTATTTTCAAAGGTTTTTTTATATTTACATTTTTGCATATATACTCTATATAATCCTCTATAATATTAACTTCTTCTACTTTCCCTTTTCCATTTTCAAAATTTTCATTTTCTATAATTTCTCTTATTTTTTGAATCTGTGGTCCGAAAATTGTTTCTTTTCCTATACAAATTTTAAAACCATTAAATTCAGGAGGATTGTGAGATCCTGTTACCTGTATCCCTCCATCTACATTTTCTAATGTAAAAAGAGAAAAATACATAACTGGGGTTGGACATATACCGATATTTACCACATCAATTCCTGTAGAAAGAATTCCATTTATTAAAGCTTCTTGCAAAACCGGAGAAGAATTTCTTCCATCTCTACCACAAACTACTTTTTTCCCTCCGTTTCTTTTTATTATAGTACCATAAGCTTTTCCTATAGCATTTACCGCTTCTTCTGAAAGTTCATCTCCTACTTTTCCTCTTATGTCATATTCTCTGAAAATATAAGAACTTATTTTCATTTTTTCCTCCTTTTCTTGAAATTTTTAAAGAAAATTTTTAATATTTATAATAAGTATTGAATATAACAAAGTAAAGAGGAGGGGCGAAGAATGAGACAATTTGTTTTTAAATTTATGTATTTTTTATTGATTTTTGTAATTTTTTTCAATATTCAAAAGAGTTTTGCATCTGAGAAAAAAATTTTAATGATAATTGCACATAAAGATTTTAGGGATGAAGAATTATTAATTCCTAAGAAAATGTTTGAAGAAAACGGATATAAAGTTGTAATTGCCTCTTCTTCTTTAGAAATAGCTGAAGGTATGTTAGGAGCAAAAGTTAAACCAGATATTTTAATCGAAGATGTGAAAATTAATGATTATAAAGCTATTGTTTTTGTAGGTGGGGTAGGAGCAAGAGAATATTTTCATAATCCTGATGCTTTGAGAATTGTTAAAGAAGCAGTAAAAGAGAAAAAAGTATTAGGTGCAATTTGTTTAGCTCCAAGAATTTTAGCTGAAGCAGGGGTATTAAAAGGGAAAAAAGCAACGGTTTGGCGTTCAGAGGGTAAGTTTTTGGAAACAAAAGGAGCCATTTATACAGGAAATCCGGTAGAAGTAGATGGAAAAATTGTTACAGGCGCAGGACCTTTTGCAGCAAAGGAATTTGCAAAAAAAATATTAAAACTTTTAGAAAAAAATAATTAAGGTTTGATTAATTCTTTATTTTCATTTATTAATTTCTTAAGTTCTAAATAAGTTTCTCTAACTTTTTTTACATATTCAATATAAACCGGAAGTTCATCAACATACAGAGACTGAGGCCCATCACTTAAAGCTTTAGAAGGTTCGGGATGGAATTCAACTAAAATCATATTTGCTCCAGAAATAATTCCCTGGGCAGTAATATGGTAAATATCTCTTATACCTTCGGGAGAAACAGCTCTTGAACCAATAGGATGAGAAGGATCAATACAAACAGGGAGTCTTGTAAGTCTTTTAACTACTGGAACATGTGAAAAATCTACAAGATTTCTATGAGGATCACCGAGATGTGTTCTTACCCCTCTTAAGCAAAAGACAATTTTTGTATTTCCTTCAGAAGCAATATATTCTGCTGCATTTAAACTTTCTTCTAATGCAAGACCATATCCCCTTTTATAAAGCACAGGAAATTCTTTCTGTTTACCCACGGCTTTTAATAACTCAAAATTTTGAGCATTTCTTGTTCCTATTTGTAACATTATACCGCAAGGATTACCCGCATTTTCAAGCGCTTCTTTGATCTCTTCTATATGATGAGGTGCAAGCACTTCCATAGCAATAATTTTAATATCATATTTACCAGCAAGTTCGAATAACCAAGGAAGACATTTCTTCCCCCAGCCTTGGAAACTATATGGAGAAGTTCTTGGTTTATATGCTCCCATACGAGAACAACAGATTCCATTTTCTTTTAAAGCTTTAAACATTGTTTCAACATTTTCATAAGTATCAACTGCACATAATCCCGCAAATATATGAAAAGAATTTTGATCAAAAGTAAGCCCTTGATATTCAAATCCTAAATCTGCCAAATCTCCGTGCCTTCCTATAAGTCTATATTTCGCAGTTACTCTTATAGCCTTTTCTACACCTGATAATTGCTCAATTTCCTCAGGAGAAATCATATATGTATCTCCTATAAGATGAACTTCTAAAATAGATCGTATAGTTCCTTTATGTTCCATTACTTTTATTTGTAAATGAGGATATTTCTTCAAATACTCCATTAATTTTTTAAATTCATTACTATCTTTAGTAACATGAGGTTGCATAATAATGATCATATTTCATCCTCCCTTCCCTAAAATTGATAATTTCTTCGATTTTCTCAAAGTATTACATTTTTATATTTTTGCAAGGTACTTTTAATACTTTTACTTCTTTTAATTTTCCAATTAAACTTCCTAAAAGAGGTAATTTTCCTTTGAGTTTTACTGGATATCTCTCATTTTTTAATAATTCCATTTCTGATTTACCTGCTCTTTTTAATAATTCACTTACAGGAGGGAGCTCAACTTTTATTAAATAACAAGTACGATTTTCATTAAAAAATTTACATTTTTTTTCCTTTTTAAATTTTATTTTTACAAATTCTCTTCTTTTTTTAATAAATAAAGGCATTTCATAAATTTGATTTTTTGAATAATCTAATCCAAAACTTTTAATAAATGCAGATAATTCGTCATATATTGGGTATTTTATAAAAATAATTTTAGGATTCTTAGGTTTTGGAAGAAATTTTTTATAAATTACTCTTCCATTTTTTTTATCAAAAATGATTTCTCTTTTTCTTTCTTTTGATTTATGTTTTGAATAAATTAAAGATTTTAGAGGATAACCTTCGGGATCAATATAGGTTTCCCATTTTGCATAATAGGGATATATAAAATCGCCAATTCCTACTGTATAGACTTCTGCGGTATACTTTTCATTTTTTATATACAATTTAGCTTCACCTAATTTTAAAGGACCCCAAGAAATATCGTATTTCAAAATTTTAATAATTTGGGAAGGCGCAGTTGAATTTGTAATGTTTAAAGTTTTTATATTTTTAGATGAAAAAGTAGAAAAAAAGGAATTTGGAAATAGAAAAAATAAAAAAGATAATAAAAATAAAAAAATTTTTATAAAATTTTTCATGATTTAAAATAAGAATTTTATTATTAAAAATTTTTTACAATCTATCACAAAAAATTTTTTGGAGCAATAAAAATTTTTTTCTATTTAAAAAAAACTAAAATAGGATAAAATTTTAAACTACTTTTTATCACTTATAGAATTAGAAGGGAGGAAGAATGAATCCAAGAATAATATTTTTTGATACTACTTTAAGAGACGGGGAACAATCTCCGGGAGTATCTTTAGATCTTAAGCAAAAAATTGAAATTGGTAAAGCTTTAGTTGAATTAGGTGTAGATATAATTGAAGCTGGTTTTCCTATAACTTCTCCAGGAGATTTCAATGCAGTAAAAACTTTGGCTAAAGAATTAAAGGGAGTTACTATAGCAGGATTAGCCAGGGCAAACAAAAAAGATATAGAAGTTGCTTGGGAAGCATTAAAAAAGGCTGAGTCTCCAAGAATTCATACATTTATAGCTACATCTGATATTCATCTTAAATATAAATTGAAAAAAAGTAGAAAAGAAGTTTTAGAATTGGCAAAAGAGGCTGTGAAATATGCTTTAAGTTTTTGTCCAAATGTAGAATTTTCAGCTGAAGATGCTACGAGAAGCGATTGGGAATATTTAGCAAATGTTGTTTTAGAAGTAGTAAAAGTTGGTGCAACAACTATTAATATTCCAGATACTGTAGGATATACAATTCCTCAAGAATATTATAAATTGATAAAATTTTTGATAGATAAACTCATTTCTGCAGGGTATGAAGAAGATTTAAAAACAGGGAAATTAAGAATTTCTGTCCATTGTCATAATGATTTAGGATTAGCAGTATGCAATTCTCTTTCTGCTATTTTAGCCGGAGCTACTCAGATAGAAGGAACAATAAATGGAATCGGCGAAAGAGCAGGGAATGCAGCACTTGAAGAGATTATAATGACTTTGAAAACTCGTCATGATTTTTTTGAAAAAAAACTCGGCTATCCCTTGCAAATTAATATAAATACAAAAAAAATTGTTCCTGTAAGTCAACTTGTTTCAAAATATACAGGAATAATAGTTCAACCTAATAAAGCTATTGTAGGAGCAAACGCATTTGCTCACGAAGCTGGAATTCATCAACATGGAGTTATTTCTGAGAGAACAACATATGAGATTATAGATCCTCTTGATGTAGGCTGGACTGGATCTGCCATAGTATTGGGTAAACACTCTGGTAGACATGCAATTAAATTTAAATTAAAGAGTAGAGGTTGGGATGTAGATGAAGAGGTACTGGGAGAAATATTTGAAAGATTCAGAACAGAAATAAAAGATATATTGAAAAAAATAGAAGATGAATATTTAGAAGGGATACTTCTTGATTTATTTTTAGAAGACCAATATAGATATCGCTTAGTATCTTCTCAGATAATTAGTGTTTATGGAAGCTCTTTGAAACCCATTGCTCAAGTAGAAATAGAAGATAAAAAAGAAGGAAAAAAAGTTTCTATAGGTCTTGGGGTAGGTCCGATAGATGCGGCTTATAAAGCTGTAGCTGAAGCTTTAGGATATAATTTTGAAAATAATAACAAGGTTTACAAAAAATCTTTAAAATTAATAGATTTTCATATAAATGCTTTAACAGGTGGTACTTCTGCTGAAGGAATATGCGGAGTTATTATAGAAAATGAAAAAGGTATTAGAACTGCCGGATTAGGAAAAGATGGAGATATAGTAATAGCAAGCTTAAAAGCCTTATTAAAAGCATTAAATCGTTTAGAAGCTTTTGAAGAAAAAGGAGAAGAATTAAAGAAGAAAAAACTTACTTTGAAGAATTAACGTGAGTTTTTAATTTTTCCAAAAAATAAAGTCTTTGTGCAGCAAGGGTTGCCCATTCTGAAGCTGGGTTTAATTGAATAATAGAATCCCATAATTCTTTAGCAATTTTAAAATCACCTAATCTAAAAAAAACTTCAGCTAAATAATATCTTACTTCTTGTGAATTTCTATCAATTTTAACTGCTCTTTTTAAATAAAACTTTGCAATTTCAAGATTACCTTCGTCCATATAAATTCTACCCAAATATACAAGTGTTTTGGAATACAAAGCATTTTCTTCAAGAGACTTTAATAAAGTAGAAATAGCCTTTTCTTTATCACCAAGTTTATAATAAGCCCATCCTAAATTGGTACGAGCTATAAAAGATTCTACATAAAGCGGATTTTCTAAAGCTTTTTTGAAAAAATGGACTGCTTCATCGTATCTTTTCTGAAGCATTCTTAAAGCACCGAAATTATTATAAGCTTGAGAAAAATAAGGATTTAATTCAAGAGCTTTATTTAAACATTCTTCAGCTTTAGCAAAATCATGTTTTGCCATATAAACCAGTGCAAGAAGATTATATACTTCAGGATCACATTTATTTGTTTTTTTGGCAATCTCCAATTCTTTTAAGGCTTCAGTATAACGACCTTCTTTGATATAAATTTGAGCTATTTTTTTATGAAAATCCGTCTTTTTAAAATAATACTCCTCCTTTGCTCTACATGAGAATAATAAAAAAACAAAAATAAAAAATATACTTAATTTGCTAATTTTTTTCTTAATAATGATTCCCTTTACTTTAACTTTCTACAAATTTTATATATATTTTTCTATTTCTTGGCCCGTCATATTCTGCAAAAAATATTCTTTGCCAAGTTCCTAATATTATTTTTCCATTTTCTACAATTAAAACTATCGAAGGCCCTGTAAGACTTGATTTTACATGCCCAGGGGAATTTCCTTCCAAATGTCTATAAGAATAACTTTCAGGTGCAATCTTATCATAAATGTCTAAAATATCATCCTTTACTGCTGGATCAGCTCCCTCATTTACTATAATCCCTGCTGTAGTATGAGGAACATAAAGTATACAAATACCATTTTTATTAGGAGGAATTACTTTTTGGACTTCATTTGTAATATCTATAAGTTCTGTTTTTTTATGAGTTTTAATTGAAATTATTTGCATAGCCTTTATTATAGTAATCAATATTCTAAAGTCAAGAAAAAAAATGAAAAAAATTTTTTGTTTAATTTATTTTTTCTTTATATTATTATTACCTACAACTATTTATTCTAAATCCTATATTTTAATAGATAAAGGAAAAAAATGTTTATATATAAAAGAAAAAAATCATATTTTAAGTGTTTATGAAATTGGTCTGGGTATAAAAAGTCCAATACCTAAGGAAAAAAAAGGAGATTTCTTAACTCCAGAAGGTATTTATCATATAGTAAGCATCCGTCCCTCTCAGCGATATTTTTATTTTATAGAATTGGATTATCCCAATATAAATGATATTGCATGGGCATATTATAATGGATTGATCGATAAAAAAGTATTTTGTGAATATTTAATCCATAAAAGAAAAAATATAAAAATATACAATACATTAGGATATGGGATTGGTATTCATGGAGGAGGGGCATTTAAATATATTATTAAAAATGGGAAAATTTTTAAAGATTATCACTGGACCCAAGGTTGTATTGCTCTTTCTAATAAAGATATATTGGAGGTATTAAAAAATTCGTATATAAAAGAACCTGTGTTTATTTTAAATTCCGAAAACTCGCTTTATGAAATTCTTAAAAAATTTGTTTATCCTATAGAAATTAAGCCTTTAAAATATTTTAAAGGTGAGCTAAGATTCAAAATAAATGATTCAATTTACTATAGATTTATTTTGCAAGAATTCTGGTCTGGAAAAAGGGTATTGATTTTTCAGAGATGGGAAAATGGGACTCCAAAAATGGAAATAAAAAGTAATATAAATGGTAAATTTAAAAGACCTTTTCATTCTCTTGAAAAATTTTTAAAGAATATTTTAATAAATACCAGTTATTTGATAGAAAGAACCATTTATAAAAATCAACTATGCAATTAATAAAAACCATCCACGAAATGAAAAACGTTAGTAATAACTGGCATGAAGAAGGATTAAAAATTGCTTTTGTTCCTACTATGGGATTTTTACATGAGGGGCATCTTAGTTTGGTGAGACTTGCTAAAAAATTGGGAGATAAAACAGTTGTAAGTATATTTGTAAATCCTTTGCAATTTGGCCCCAAAGAGGATTTTAGAGAATATCCGAGAGATTTAGAAAGAGATAAAGCACTTCTTGAAAAGGAGGGAGTTGATGTAGTTTTTGTACCTTCAGAAGAAGAAATGTACCCCCCTGATTATCAAACCTATGTAGAAGTAACTAAAATTACTCAAGGACTTTGTGGAAAATTTAGACCTGGTCATTTTAAAGGAGTTACCACCGTTGTTTTGAAACTTTTTAATATTGTTAAACCAGATATAGCAATATTTGGAGAGAAAGATTATCAGCAATTACAGGTTATTAAAAGGATGGTAAAAGATTTAAATCTTGATGTAAAAATAGTAGGAGCTCCTACAGTAAGAGAATCAGATGGGCTTGCTATGAGTTCAAGAAATACTTATTTATTGCCTGAAGAAAGAGAATCAGCTTTAAGTTTATATAAATCTTTACTTTTGGCTAAGGAGCTTATTAAAAAAGGAGAAAGAGAGGCAAAAAATATAAAAAAGCAAATGGAAAATTTTATTCATTCTTTTCCTTTTACAAAAGTGCAGTATATAGAATTTGTTCATCCCGAAACCTTGGAACCTGTAGAAATTATTAATCAACCTGTAGTTTGTGCACTTGCTGTGTATGTAGGGAAAGCAAGATTAATAGATAATATGCTTATTAATCCTGAAGAATAAAATGTTTATTAAATTATTAAAAAGTAAAATTCATTTAGCCACTATAACAGGTAAAAATCTCTTTTATGAAGGGAGTCTTACTGTTGATAAAGAAATTATGAAAAAAGCAAATCTTAAACCTTTTGAGGCTGTATGGATTTATAATGTAACAAATGGAAATAGATTCGAAACTTATTTAATTGAAGGAAACAAAAGTGAAATAATTTTAAATGGAGCTGCTGCAAGATTAGGTGAAGTTGGTGATAAAATTATTGTTACAGCTTATGCCTGGATAGACGAAAAAGAACTTGAAAAATTTAAAACCATTATAGTATATCTTGATGAAAAAAATCAAATAAAAAATCTCAAAGAAGTTTCTTATAAATCCTAAATTAATGAAAAAAATTTATCCTGTTAGTTTAGGTTGTCCCAAAAATAAGGCTGATTTTGAAAAATTATTAGCAATTTTTAAAAAAAAGGGATATCAAATAGTTCTTTCTCCAGAAGAAGCTGATGAATTTTGGATTAACACGTGTGCTTTTATAAGACCCGCTGTAGAAGAATCTTTAGAATATATTTTTGAATTAGGAAAAATTAAAAAGCCTCATCAAAAACTTATAGTATCTGGATGTTTACCTGAGAGATATAAAAATAATAATTTAAAAGAACTTCTTCCTGAGGTAGATAAATTTATTGGAATAGAGCCTTATAAAATTTTTACTTCTCAAGAACCTGTAGAAAGAATTCTTACAGAGAGTCCATTTTATGCTTATTTGAAAATTGCTGAGGGATGCAATAATAATTGCACCTATTGCACTATTCCCAAAATAAGAGGTCGATATAAAAGTAAACCTCTTGAACTTCTTATAAAAGAAGCAAAATATTTAGCAAAATTAGGAATAAAAGAAATTATACTTGTAGCTCAAGATGTTACATTCTATGGATATGATAAAGGGAAAAAAGACGCACTTTTAAGGCTTATAGAAAATATTTCTAAAATAGAAGAAATAAAAAGAATTAGACTGCTTTATCTTCATCCTCAGAGAGTTACAAAAAATTTAATAAAAAATTTACTTTCGTTTTCTAAACTTGTTCCTTATTTCGATATCCCTATTCAACATTCGGATTCTCGGATCTTGAAATTAATGAACAGGCATTATGATTCTGAAAAAATTTTAGATATTATTTCTTATATTAGAGAATTAAATCCTTTTTCTGCGATAAGAACAACTATAATAGTGGGTTTTCCAGGTGAAGAGGAAAAAGAATTTCTATCATTACTTGAATTTTTAAAAATCGCAAAGTTTGATTATTTGGGAGTATTTATTTATTATGCTGAAGAGGGAACACCTGCAGAAAAAATGAACCCTAAGATTTCTTATAAAGAAAAAATTAAACGAAAAAGAGAGATAAGAAAATTGCAAAAAACAATTACAAAAAAACAGCTTCAAATGAGAGTAGGAACTGAGGAAGAAGTTTTAATATTAGGTGAGGATTTAAGAGGAAGACTATGGGGAATAGCTAAAATACAAGCGCCAGAAATTGATGGCATTAGTTATATAATTTCCAAAAAATCCGATATGCAACCGCTTTATCCAGGCGATGTAATAAAAATAAAAATAAAAAAATCTGGAGTATATGATTTGTGGGGTGAACCTATTTTTAAAGAATAAACTTAACAAGTTCTTCTTTTGTAATAATATCTCCTAATTTATTTCTTACATATTCAGAAGTAATTACCACTTTTGTAGGAGCAATATCAGGTGCATTAAAAGAGATATCTTCTAATACCTTTTCAACTACAGTATAAAGTCTTCTTGCTCCAATATTTTCCATTTTTTGGTTTATTTCATAGGCTATTTGAGCAAGTTCTTCTATTGCTTCTTTTGTAAACTCAAGTTCAACATTTTCTGTTTTTAATAACGCTTGATATTGTTTAATAATAGCATTTTCCGGTTCTGTAAGAATTTTTATAAAGTCTTCCTTAGTTAAAGGATCAAGTTCTACTCTGATAGGGAATCTTCCTTGAAGCTCAGGAATAAGATCAGAAGGTTTAGCAATATGAAAAGCCCCACTTCCTATAAATAAGATATAATCTGTTTTCACCATTCCATATCTGGTATTTACAGTAGTCCCTTCTACTATTGGAAGAAGATCTCTTTGAACCCCTTCTCTTGAAACATCAGGACCGTGTCCACCACCTTCTCTACTTGCAATTTTATCAATTTCATCAATAAATATAATTCCACTTGTTTCAGTTCTATGAATAGCTTCTTTAATTACTTTATCCATATCAATGAGCTTATTTGCTTCTTCCTTTGTTAAAATTTCAAGGGCATCTTTTACTTTAACTCTCCTTTTTTTGCTTCTAAAAGGTAAAATACTTGAAAGCATATCTCTTAATTGCATTTCTATATCTTCCAGCCCTGAAGCAGTGAGAATTTCTATTGTAGGGGTTTTTTGAGCAGGTTCTACTTCAATCTCTACATATCTTTCATCAAGAGCACCATCTCTTAACATTTTTAAAAATTTTTCTTTGGTTAATGGATCATATTCTACTTTACTTGAAGGAGAAGGAATAAGAAGATTAACAAGTCTTTCTTCTGCCAAACTTCTTGCTTTTTCATAAACTTTTTTTTCTTCTTCTTGTTTAACCATTTGTACTGCAATATGAACAAGATCTCTTATCATAGATTCTACATCTCTTCCTACATATCCTACTTCAGTAAATTTAGTTGCTTCAACTTTTAAAAATGGAGAATTAGAAAGTTTTGCTAATCTTCTTGCTATTTCAGTTTTACCAACACCTGTAGGACCGATCATTAAAATATTTTTTGGATATATTTCTTCTTTAAGAGTCCCTCTTATCTGTTGTCTTCTCCATCTATTTCTCATTGCAATAGCTACAGCCTTTTTTGCTTTTGCCTGTCCGACAATATACTTATCCAATTCTGCTACAATTTCTTTAGGTGTTAATTCTTTTGGAAACTTCATAGCTCTTCCACCACAATTTCAGAATTAGTATAAATACAAATCTCGCTTGTGATTCTTAAAGCTTTTTCAGCAATTTCTTTTGCCGAAAGATCAGTATATCTTAGAAGAGCTTTAGCAGCTGCTAAAGCTATAGGGCCACCTGAACCTATAGCTATAATTTCTTCATCAGGTTCCACAACATCTCCTGCTCCAGAGATAAGCAACAGATGTTCTTTGTCACAGGCTATAAGAAAAGCTTCAAGTCTTCTTAAGATTTTATCTGTTCTCCAGTCCTTGGCAAGTTCCACTGCACTTCTTAGAAGTTGTCCACTATAAGCTTCTAACTTTTTTTCAAGTCTTTCAAAAAGAGTTAAAGCATCTGCTGTTGCTCCTGCAAATCCGACTAAAATTTGTCCTCTATATAGTCTCCTAATTTTTCGAGCTCTATGTTTTAATACAGTATTTCCAAAAGTAACCTGTCCATCACCAGCCATTGCAATTTTACCATTTCTTTTAACTGCTAAAATTGTGGTTCCTTTAAACATAGGATTAATTTATAACACAAAATTACTAAAATAAAAACCTTGATTTTGAAAACTTTTTAAATTATTATTTAATATAATTTTCAAAAAATATTTTTAAAGGATAATTTTTGTATGGAATTAAAAAAGCTCAAAAAAATTTCAGATTACGAATGGGAGATTGTTCCATCCAAGAAAATGAGAGTTCCTGGTAAAATCTTTGGAAATAAAGAACTTATAGAAGAAATGGATGAAAAGGTATATGAACAAGTTTCCAATGTAGCATGTCTTCCTGGTATTGTAAAAGCTTCAATTGCTATGCCAGATGCTCATTGGGGTTATGGATTTCCTATCGGGGGTGTGGCAGCGTTTGATCCAGATATGGGGGGTATTATTTCAGTAGGTGGTGTAGGCTATGATATATCTTGCGGTGTAAGAACTCTTATAAGTCCTTTAACCAGAGAAGAAGTAAAACCAGTTTTAGAAAAACTTATCAGAGAATTTTTTGAGACTATTCCATGCGGTGTAGGATCTGAGGGAGAGATAAAACTTTCTATTTCTCAACTGGATAAAGTTTTAGTAGGTGGAGCAAAATGGGCTGTAGAACAGGGTTATGGAGAATGGGAAGATCTTGAATATACAGAAGAAAAAGGATGTATGCCTGGTGGGAATCCTGATTTTGTTTCAAAGGAGGCAAAAAAAAGACAACATCGTCAAATAGGTACACTTGGATCCGGGAATCATTATTTGGAAGTTCAATATGTAGCAGAGGTATATGATGAAAAAGTAGCCGAAGCTTTTGGATTGTTTAAAGATCAGGTAGTAATAACATTCCATTGTGGTTCAAGGGCTTTAGGGCATCAAATCGCAACTGATTATCTTCCTTTATTAGCTAAAGCTTCCAGAAAATATGGAATACCTATTAAGGAAAAAGAGCTTGTTTGTGCTCCTATTAATTCTCCCGAAGGTGAAAGATATTTTAAAGCAATGATTTGTGGAGTAAATTGTGCTTTGGCTAATCGCCAAGTTATTACTCATCTTGTTAGAGAAGTATTTTTAAAATTTTTTCCTGATGCTTATTTAAAAGTACTTTACGATGTAAGTCATAATACATGTAAAGTGGAATTTCATGAAGTAAATGGTGAGGTTAAAAAACTTTATGTACATAGAAAAGGTGCTACAAGGGCTTGGGGACCCGGCAGGAAAGAATTACCTCCTGCATATAAAGATGTTGGGCAACCAGTAATTATAGGTGGATCAATGGGAACAGCTTCTTATATATTGGTAGGGACAAAAGAAGGAGAAAAAAAGGCTTTTGCTTCTGCTTGTCATGGAGCTGGAAGGACTATGAGTAGACATCAGGCAATCAAATCTTTTAGAGCTGATCAAATTATAGAAAAGCTTAGAAAACAAGGCATTATTGTTATTGGAAAATCTAAAAAGGGGCTTGCTGAAGAGGCTCCACAGGCATATAAAAATGTAGATCTTGTAATTGAATCTACTTGTAAAGCTGGTCTTACAAAAAAGGTAGCTAAATTATTACCTATGGGGTGTATCAAAGGTTAAAATATTAAAATAACATAAAGGAGGTGTGAGATGAGGAATAGATTGTTGGTTAAATTAATGGGAATTTGTTTAAGTGGTATGTTTGTTTTTAGCTGTACATGTAAAACCCCTCCTGCTCCACAGGAACCAGCTTCACCACCTTGTAATTGTACTAAATTAGAAAATGAAATTAATGCATTAAAACTTGAAGTAGATTCTTTAAAAAGACAATTAGAAGGTGTAAAAGTTGATGTAGCAGGAGCTAATCAGGCTGCTCAACAAGCTTTAGATGCTGCTAACAGAGCTGAAGAAGCTGCCAATAGAGCCGAAGAAGCAGCAGTAAGAGCCGAAACCGCAGCACAAAAATGTGAAAGAATTTTTGAAAGGGGTTTAAGAAAATAAAAAATGCAAAGGCCTTTTGAAGTATTAAAGGAATTATTTCCTTCAAGTGGGAAGCCTAAAGAAATATATAAGGGGAGGTCATATCTTTTTAAAGAACTTAATTGGGAGGAAATTATTCAAAAATCAAAGCCTTTAAAGAATAAAAATTTTTTCTGGAGATTTTCACCTAAAAGAGCTTTCTGGATAGAAGAAAAGATATGGCCTCCCCAGAAAATTGAGATAAAAGTATGGCTTACTTCTGAATATATAGAAGGAAGAGCCAAAGGAGTGAGTAAAAAAATAATAAAAGATCTAAGAGAAGGAAAATATGCAATAAAACGAGTTTTAAATTTAAGGGGATTATTTGTAGATGAAGCAAAAGCAGCCTTTGAAGAATTTATGAAAGAAGCTATTTTAAATGGTGATAAATGTGTACTTATTATTCATGGAAGAGGTCTTTCTTCGAAAGGTCAACCAGTTTTGAAAACAAAGGTAAAAGAATGGCTTGAAAGAGGCCCTTTTAGAAAATATGTTCTGGCTTTTACTTCTGCTCGCCCGTGTGATGGAGGAGCAGGTGCAACCTATGTTCTTCTTTCATCTAAACCTATAAAAAAATAATGTTTTTAAATTCTCCAAGAAAAAAACTCTTTATTACTGGCAAACCGGGTGTAGGGAAAACTACTCTTATTGAATATCTTTATAAATTTCTTAAAAAAAATTTACCATCTTTTTTTTATTCAGGATTTATTACAAAAGAAATTAAAGAAAAAGGTAAAAGAACAGGTTTTAAAATTATTCTTCTTAATTCAAAAAATAAAGAATTTTTATTAGCTAAGGTCAAAAATTTACTTTCAAAAAAATCTGTTAAAAATTATCCTTTCATAGGAAAATATGCAGTATTTGTTGAGAATTTAAATAATGTTCTGGAATTATTAAAAAAAGAAAGGCATAGGAAGGAAAAAACAATTTTTGTAATAGATGAGATTGGTAAAATGGAATGTCTTTCTTCCCAATTTTGTAATTTTGTAGAAAATATCTTAAATTCTGAAACTTATCTTATAGCAACTCTTGGAAAAGGAGATTTTCCATTTTTAAAAAAAGTTAGAAAATATACACCTGCTTTTTTTTGTAATGTTACTTTACAAAACCGTGATTTTTTGAAAGATAGATTAACTTTTGAATTTGTTCGTAAAGGCAAATTAATTGTTATAGAAGGTATAGATGGAGCAGGAAAAACTACTTTAGCTAAGGCATTATACGAAGCATTAAAAAATAAAGGAATTAAGATTTTAATTTCTCATGAACCCACAGATAGTTATTTTGGTAAAAAATTAAAATTACTTTTAACTTCACAAAAAACATCTCCAAAAGAAATTTGTGAATATTTTTTAAAAGATAGATTCTGGCATGTACAAAATGTTATAATTCCAGCGCTTAAAGATGGATATTTTATACTTCTTGATAGATATTATCTTTCTACTTTAGCTTATCAAGGAGCTTATGGATTAGATCTTAATTCACTTTTAATTGAAAATGAAACAATTTCTCCTTTGCCTGATTTAGTGATTTATTTAGATGTTTCTTTAGATGTTGCATTTCAAAGAATAAAAAATAGAAAAAAAGAAATTTCTATTTTTGAAAATTCTTTATTTCTTCAAAAAGTTTCAGAGATTTACAAATATTTTTTGAATTATTTTAATTATATAGTAATTGATGGAAATTTATCAGTAGAAGAAAATGTTATCAAAATTTTAGAAATTCTTAAACTGTAAATTTAAATGTTCCTTTTCCAAGAATATCATGAAGATGTAAAATACCAACAAGTTTTTCATCTTGATTGATTACTGGGAGCACTGTAATTAGATGTTTTTCCATCAATTCTAAAGCTTCTGAGGCTAAACGATTTTCCTCTATTATTTTAGGATTTTTAGTCATTACTTCCTCAACTTTTATTCCTTTATATGTTCCATATTTTAAAAATATTCTTCTTAGATCTCCATCTGTAATAATTCCTATAAGATTTCCTAAGTTATTTACTATAAGAACGCACCCAAGTTTTTTTCTATTTATTTCTTCTATAGCAGATTCTAAAGGGGTAGAAACAGGCACAACAGGAATTTTTTCATCTGTAAGCATTATTTCTTTAACTCTTACTTTTAATCTTTCTCCAAGAGAACCACCGGGATGATTTCTTCTAAAATCTTCTGAACTTAATCCTTTAAGTTCAAAGAGACAAATTGCTAAGGCATCCCCAAGAGCAAGCGTTGCAGTTGTGCTTGTAGTCGGAGCAAGATTGAATGGACAAGCCTCTCTATTAATTTTTACATTTATTACTACATCCGAAAGTTTAGCTAAGGTGCTATTTATTCCTCCGGTAAAAGAAATGATTTTTATACCTCTTCTTTTTAAGATAGCTGCTAATTCACATATTTCTAAAGTATTTCCAGAATAAGAAATTGCTAATAAAATATCATCTTGAGTAACCATTCCAAGATCTCCATGCAAAGCTTCTACTGGATGAAGAAAAAAAGAAGGAGTTCCTGTAGAAGATAAAGTTGCAGAAATTTTTCTTCCAATTAATCCACTTTTTCCTATACCTGAAACAACAACCCTTCCTTTAGATTCTAAAATTAAGTCTATAGCCTTTTCAAAAGCTTCATCTAAATTTTTAATTACTTCTTCTAATCCCTGCTTTTCTATTTCTAAAATTTCTTTAGCTCGTAGTAAAAGAGAGTTATCTTTTTTCATTTTTATCTAATGAATAATGAATGGATTAGAAGTTAATTGAAACTCTGTAGAACTTTCAGAATAAATTAAATATGTAAGGGCTTCTAATAATTTTGTAATAAATTCAGTAATAAGTTCTTCTCTATAAAGAATTTTATAAAGTTTTTTTTCTACCATTTTCCGTTCATTCATGGATAATTCTTCCCAGGGAAGATATTTATAAAGTTGATAAAAAACTTTCCTTGTATCCATTCGATTTTTAATTTTGAGTAAAATATTTTCTGGATCAAAAGGAATTTTTTTATTCAATAAATCCTGAAAAAACTGGAAATCTTCTTCCTGAAAAACTAAAAAACTTTCTATCCAATCTTTTAGACTTAATACTCTATCTTTTGTATTCATCAGCTTTGAATGTACTCCAAATACTGAAAAATTCAATAACAAAAATTAACTTGACAATTGTAAATTTAATTATAAACATTTTTAAATAAAAATAGAGAATTTAGGTTAACTTTATGGAAATAACTTTTACTGAGGATTATGCTATAAGATTTATAGTATATCTTGCAAAATTTCCTGATCGTGTGGTTCCTCGCTGGGAAATTAGTGATTCTATGCGAATCCCTAAAGCATTTTTAGCTAAAATAGCTCAAACTCTTGAAAATAAAGGTTTAATAGAAATTTATAGAGGAAAAAAAGGAGGATATAAATTAAAGAAATCCCCTACAGAGATTACACTTTTAGATGTAATAGAAAGTATTCGAGGGAAAATTAATATAACTCCTTGTTTAGAAAATCCTTCTCTTTGTGTGAGATCTTCTTTTTGTTCTTTGTATAGATTTTGGCAACATTTAAATGAAAGAATTAGACACGAATTGGCACAGTGTAAAATTATAGATCTCGTAGAAAAGGAAAAAGAAATAATAAAAAAATTAGCTAAAGGGCAAACCTATTAAAAGAAGAACATGCCAGTTCAAAGGAATTTTATTTTTGTGAGAAGTATATTTATACCAAAGATTTTCTGCTTCTTGAGCAAATTCTCCAAAAAGATAATACCATGAACCACGAGAACGTAGAATATAAGCCCAATTTTTAGAAAATCTTGTTTCTGAAAAAGAAAATATATGAGTTTTTAAGTTATATTCAGCAAATTCTGAGAGTAGATTTTTAAGTTTTAATCTATGCTTGGATGATAAGAAATAGTTTTTTTTAATATTTTTATAAATTTTAAGCAAAAGTTTATTTCCTAAAGTACCATCAGGTAAATTAACAGGTATAGAAAAAGCAATAATTCCATTATGTGTAAGATGATTTTTTAATTGAGATGCAATATTTAAAGTAAACCAATGATAACAAAAATTGCCAAATATAAGATCAAATTTTATTTTGAATGTTTGAATATTTTCTGCATCAAGCACAATGTATTTAGTTTTAGAAATATTTTTATTCTTAGCTATTTTTAACATCTTAAAACTTGGATCAGTTGCCCATATTTCAGCTTCAGAAAAATATTTTCTTAAAATCTCTGTAGAATATCCAGTTCCTGCTCCGAGTTCCAATATAGAAAATATATTTCTATTTCCTACAGATTTTTTTATTAACTTACAAAGTTCTTCTGCAATAGATTTATAAAATTTTGAATTGACAGGATTCTCATAAATATGAGCGATCTTTTCGTAAAAATTCATATTTAATCCTTTATCCAGTTAAATATTTTTTTAAAAGTTAAGTGATGAGAAATAATATCATTATGGTTCACACCAGGTATTATCTCTATTTGTGCTCCTAATTCTTTTGCTTTTTGAACAGCTGTTTTTACAGTATCCAAATCATTATTGCTATAAAGTAAAAGCACCTTTTGTGCTTTATCAAAAGAAAACTCTGGCAAAGAATTTAATACTTCTATTAATCCTTGATAATATTTTTCTTCTTTTACTCTTCTTGCTCTTAAAATCTTTACAAGTTCTTTTTTTGATCCTTTAAATTTAGCCTCAAATGGAGGCGAAATTAAAATAAGTTTTGGACAGAAAAATAAACATGCTAATCTTGCTCCAAGACTGTGTCCGATTACAATTTCAAATTCCAAATTTTTCAAATTTTGTATGAATTCTTTTACAGATTTCCAATTAAGTTTATCTTTATGTTCCCCATGTCCTGGTAAATCACATACATAGACTTTAAAACCAGCTTTTACAACGCTCAAAGCACAGCCGAGCATTTCTTCTTTATTACTTCCGTATCCATGTAATATTAAAGCCTTTCTTTTATCTGTAGAAGCCGACAAAATATAAGTAGGAGCAGATGCAATCTCAGTAACTAAAATCTTATACTCCATTTGTTACCTCTTTTATACATTCATAAATTACATCGCAAAGAAATCTTAGTTCTTCTTTAGTAATGCTTAAAGGAGGTAATATCACAATAACATCTCCAAGCGGACGAATGATTACTCCCTTTTTTCTTGCTAAAAGAATAACTTTTCTACCTATTCTCCATTCTAAAGGAAAAGGCTCTTTTGTTTTTTTATCTTTTACCAGTTCTATACCTACCATAAAACCCGCTTGTCGAATATCGCCTACATGAGGTAATTCCCAAAATTTTTCTAAAAGTTTTTTGAGTTCTTCTATTTTAGATTGAAGTTTTTCTATTACTTTGTTTTTCTCAAATAATTCAAGATTAGCAAGTGCTGCGGAACATGCCAAAGGATTACCGGTATAAGAATGACCATGAAAAAAAGTTTTTAGTTCTTTGTAATCTGCATAAAAAGCTTTATAAATTTTATCAGTTGTTAAAGTTGCAGCAAGAGGCATGTAACCACCTGTAATACCTTTACTTAGTACCATAAAATCAGGGGTAATTTTTTCGTGTTCGCAGGCAAACATTTTACCTGTACGACCAAAACCTGTAGCGACCTCGTCGCAGATAAGCAAAACTTCGTATTCATCACATAATTTACGAAGATGTTTGAGATAACCTTTAGGCCATACAATCATTCCTGCTGCTGCTTGAATAATAGGTTCAATAATAACAGCACACAATTCTTTTGCATGAGTTTTGATAGTTTCTTCCACAGCTTTAAAACATTCTTTATCACAACTTTCAGGTTTTTGATTCCAAGGACAACGATAACAATAAGCTGAAGGAACTTTGATAGAAGAAACTACAATATCCCCATAAATTTGATGAAATAAGGATATACCTCCTACTCCAACTGCACCTAAGGTATCTCCATGATAAGCATTGTAAAAAGATAAAAATCGTTTTTTTTCAGAGCGGCCAATATTTTGCCAATATTGAAAAGCCATTTTTAAAGCTATCTCTACTCCAGTAGAACCATTATCAGAATAAAATACTTTTGTTAAACCTGGAGGAGTAATTTTTATTAATTTTTCAGCTAATTGAATAGAAGGAACATTTCCAATACCTAAAAGAGTTGAATGAGCGATTTTATCAAGTTGAGATTTTATAGCTAAATCTATCTCTTTTACACGATGTCCATGAATATTAACCCATAAAGATGCTACTCCATCCAAATAACGATTACCTTCTATATCAATTAAATAATTGCCTTCACCTGCTATAATAATAGGTGCATTTTCTGTTTCGTATTCTTTCATTTGTGTAAAGGGATGCCATAGTACATGCGTATCTATATATCTCAGATGTTCAATTTCTTTTTTGTTCAATTTCATTTATTCCTCCCAAATCAATATTTTTAGCAACCTCTATGAGCTTTTTCTTTTCTAAAGGTATTTCTGGTATTACTGCTAATATTTTTATATTACCCATATTAGCAATTGTTTTTATATTATCTTCTATCATTGGATCAGGCTTTAAAGGTGTACGGTTGATAATAATTCCGAGGACATTTATTCCTGCATTTCTTGCACATTCAAGAGTAAGTAAGGTATGATTAATAGTTCCTAACCCAGGTCTTGCTACGATGATTAAAGGCAATTTAAGCATAATAATTAAGTCGCGCATAAAAAAGTTATTTTTTAATGGAACAAGCAGTCCTCCTGCTCCCTCAACTATAAGTGCATCATATTTATTTTTTAATTTTTGATAATATTCTAAAATATACTGAGGATCTATTTCTATTCCTACCCATTTAGCAGCAAGATGAGGTGAGACAGGAGGTTCAAATATATAAGCACAGAGCTTTTCAGGAGAAATATTTAAATCAAGGATTTCCTGACAAAACTTTGCATCTGGAGGTATATATCCTTTAGCTCCAGATTGAACAGGTTTAAAATAACCGATATTTATTCCCTGCATTTTATATGCTAATCCTAAAATTGCAGAAACTACTGTTTTACCTACCTCTGTATCTGTCCCTGTAATAAATACCGAAGAAATTTTCATAGCTCGTTTATTAATTTTTTAATAGTATTCAAGAGTTTATTTATTTCTTTTTTTGTATGCATTGCACTTACAGTAATTCTTAGTCTTGCAGTTCCCTTTGGTACGGCAGGTGGACGAATAGCAGGGATAAAAAAACCTTCTTCAAAAAGTCTTTCACTTAACTTTAATGCCTTTTCTGCCTCTCCTACGATTAATGGAATAATAGGAGTAGGATAAGGAGGAAGTTTAAATCCTAACTCACTAATTCCTTTTCTTAAAATCAAAATATTTTCTCTGAGTTTTTGCAAAAGAGTAGAATCGTTTTCCAATATTTCTATAGCTTTTTTCGCAGATGCTATAACAGCTGGTGGCAAAGCTGTAGTAAAAATAAATGAGCGTGCTTTATTGATCAGATATTCAATAAATATTTTGCTTCCACCTACAAAACCGCCAAGAGCTCCGATTGCTTTGCTTAATGTCCCTATCTGAATAATTCGTTCTCCCTTAATTCCATAATACGCCAAAGTTCCTTTTCCTTTTTCACCTATTACACCTGTTCCATGTGCATCATCTACTAATAAAATTGCATCATATTTTCCTGCAAGTTCATAAATTTCTGGAAGCGGTGCTAAATCCCCATCCATGGAAAATACACCTTCAGTAATAATCAAACGACGCCGATATTGAGTTTCTTTTTCAAGTAGCCATTTAAGATGTTCTAAATCATTATGTTTAAAACGAAAGATTTTTGCTCCACTTAATAAACACCCATCTATAATTGAAGCATGAGCAAGTTTATCACAAAAGATAGCATCTTTCCGACCAACAAGTGCGGAAATTACCCCTATATTGGTAGTATAACCTGTAGAAAACACTAAAGCTGCTTCAACTTCTTTAAATTTTGCTAAGGTATTTTCTAATTCTTTATAAAGGTGATTATGACCGCTTATTAAACGCGAAGCTCCGCTCCCCGTTCCGTATTTTTTAATAATTTCATTAGCTACATTAATTACCTCTGGATGATGTGTTAACCCTAAATAGTTGTTTGAGCAGAACAAAATAACTTCTTTACCATTTATTATTGCGTGAGTAGGACTTAATATTTTTAATTCTCGTAATCGCCGATAAAGATTTTTTTGTTTAAGTTCTTCAATCTCTTTGATTATTTCTGACCAGATCATAATAGTTTAAATTTGTTAACCAAAATAAAATTAAAAGTTAACAAATCAATCAAAAACTATCATAACTTTATCATCTGTCAATAAAAATTAGAAATTTTTAAGCCTCTCAAAAGTTTTAATTTTAAAATTTTTGAAAGGGGGGCTTTGATGAGTAAAAAGAAATTTGTTAAGTGTTTTTAGTATTGATAATATTTGTATTTATAAGTGAATTAAGTATATAATAGAAGAGAGGCATATGGTGGGGGCGTGGTGCAGTTATAAAATTTAATGTTACAGGAAATGTTGTAAGAGATGAACTTATAGTAAGTCTATATGCAAGCATAATATTAAAATAACAGGTGGTAAGTTACATTTTACTGCTTATTTAAGAGGGACAAGAGCAAGAGGTAAATATAACGGATATACAATTACTTGTAAGGGAAGAAGAGGAGCAATACATACGGCACCATTATAATTGGGTACCATCCTCATTATAAACTTTATATTCGTCTTTATAGAGGGCATAGAACAAAAGGTGGGGTTGAATATAGATTTAATTGCCCTGCCAATCATTTAAATAAGTTTTAATAAAAATAGAAAAAGATTAAGACAGTTTTAGGATAAATAATAAGGGTTGACAAACCTAAAGATTGGTTTAATTTTTAGAAAAGCTAAATATGGGGCCGTAGCTCAGCGGGAGAGCGCGTGAATGGCATTCACGAGGTCGTGGGTTCGAGTCCCACCGGCTCCATATTCTTTTTGTCTAAGAAAATCTAAAGAATTCCAAAGAGTAAAAAAAATCAAGCTTTTAAGCTTCTTGACAATCTAAGAAATTCCAATAAAATTTAACTAAATTTAAAAATTTGGAGTTATTTTCTGGAGTTATATTTAATTTTTTATAACTCCGTAACTCCATTTGGAAATATTGAAAAATTCTATATCTTATTTATTGAAGGAACCGAAAAATTAAGGAAATGGGTTGGGTTTCAAATTTAATTAACCACCAAACTAAGGAGGTATAAAAAATTATGAAAGGTAAACTGACGGAAACAATTCTAAGAAAACTTCAACCTAAAGAAAAGCCCTACAAGATAGTTGATGGTTCAGGACTTTTTATATGGGTAACACCAAAAGGTTCAAAACTTTGGAGACTTGATTATCGTTTTAATGGCAAAAGAAAAACCCTTGCTCTTGGAAGATATCCTGAAATATCCCTTAGTGAAGCAAGAGAAATAGCTTTTGAGATGAGAAAACTTATTGCAAGAGGTATAGATCCTGCTGTAAAAAGAAAAGAAGAAAAATTAGCAAAAAGCATTACTTTTGAAGCTATAGCTTGGGAATTTATAGAAAAAAATAAACCAGTATGGGCACCTACTCATACTGATAAAGTAATTCTAAGACTTAAAAAATACCTTCTACCTTCACTTGGATCTATGCCAATAAATGAAATTAAAGCTCCTCATCTTCTTAATTGTGTAAGAGCTATAGAAAAACAGGGAAAATTTGAAACAGCACACAGAGTATTACAATTAGCTGGTCAAATAATAAGATATGCGATAGCAACTGGAAGAGCTGAATTTGATCCTACACCAGCTTTAAGAAAAGCTCTTACACCTGCACCTAAAAGACACTTGCCAGCAATTACTGATCCAAAAGAACTTGCAGGTATTTTAAGAGCAATCTGGAGTTATCCATATTCTCCTATAGTTGCAGGAGCTTTAAAAATGCTTGTTTATACTTTTCAAAGACCTGGAGAAGTAAGAAATATGAAATGGGAAGATATAGATTGGGAAAGAAAAGAATGGAGGTTTATTGCTTATAAAATTAAAAAAGAACATATAGTTCCTTTAAGTAGGCAAGTTATAGAAATCTTAGAAGAACTTAAACCACTTACAGGACACTCTCCTTATGTATTTATGGGAAGATCTTGGAATAGACCTATTAGTGATGCTGCTACAAATGCAGCACTTCAGAGAATGGGGATCGATACTAAAAAAGAAATAACCAGTCATGGATTTAGAGTAGTTGCAAGGACCTTACTACATGAGGTTTTAGGTTATGAACCGGATATAATAGAGCATCAATTGGCTCACAAAGTGCCTGATAGACTCGGAGAAGCTTATAATAGAACAAAATTTTTAGATCATAGAAGAAAAATGATGCAGGATTGGGCTGATTATATAAATGCTCTAAGAGAAGGAAAAGAAAGGGAATTTTTAAAAAAGATTTAAAAAACAAAAAGTTAACTCATTAGTTTAAAATAAAATAAATTTAAAAAGAAAAAATCATTACCGTATCGCAGCTTTTATTAATTCTCTAAGTTTAGATATGCATTTGCCTAATTCTTTGATATCCTCTAAATCAGAATTTGTATATTCCATAGGTATTACCAGTGCCCAAGAAGGAACATCTGATTTTTTAGTTATTTTACTTATTAACCTTCTTACAATCCCTTTTGAATGAACCCACTTTTGAGAAAGTTTCTTCCACAAATTAAAAGGTTCATTTTTTACTCCTATTTTATTTCCAAAGTCTTTTAGTTTATCAAAAGGTTTTTCCTTTGTATAAAACATTTTGCATTTTCTCAAAAAATTCAGATTCCTGAGAAATGAATCAATAAGAGGAAACTCAGCGAGTGATTCCAATATTAACCTAAGTTCCATAAAACATGCAGGTAAATTACCACATAATAAATCCATCCAAACAGCATAACTTTGAGGCATTAAAATATAATTTGAAAAAAGTAAAAGGAATTTTATATAATTTTCTTTATTTTTAAATGCATAATCTATTGCATCATTTATTAATTCTATACATTCGTTATAAGTTTCTTCTGCATATTCACATAAAAATTTTTCATTACTTTTTATAACTTCACAAAAATCTGATTAATTTTTCAGCTTCTTTATTCATACCCTTTAACTTTTTAATCTATATCGTAAAATAAGTAAGCTTGCTTATTTTATAAGCCATTAACAAAATAGCGGTCAGTAGCAATTTATTATGTATGTTAAGTTGTTTCACTAATCTAATACAACAAATACAATTTTAACACTTTATTGAAATCTTAAAATTTTTTTAAAAATTAAAAAAATTTAAAATTTGTTATTTATGCATATCTTTTAATTCTTTTTAAATTTCTTTAAAAAGATTGAATCATCAATATTAAAAACTCATACCCATGAAATTTTGAAACAAAATTTCATTAAACCAAGAAATAATCAGCGATTATTTGTTTCAAAGAAGGTAAAATAAAAATGAAACAAAAAATTAATATTTCTTCTAAGCCAGAATAATCAAGATTTTAAATTGTTCTCTTTTAAGTTTTTTTCAATTTTTTTAAAAAATTGAAAAAAAATGGATTAATTTTGAATTTTTTTGCTAAAAAAGATAAAAATTTTATTTAAAAAACACTAAGAAGGTAAGCTTAGAGGTTTGTTTTGTACTTTCTTATTTTATGCCTAAACATATACTTTGTGGCTAAATGTACTTAAATTCAAAGGTTTCTTCTCTTAGTAGTTTTTTATTTTTTAAACAAAATGTTTTTTTATGTCTTTTAAAATCAAATTTTTTACTTTTTTTGAACAAAAAATTTTAAAAAATTTTAGAAATTAAAAAATTTTTACCCTCATAAGCTACTAAGAGGAGATCTTGAGTTTTATTTAACTTATGCCTTTTTCTCTTTTTGCTTTCTCCTAAACCTATCTTAATTCAAAGCTTGTCTTCTTAGTGTTCTTTAAAAACAAAAAATTTTTTAATTTTAAAAACAAAATTTTCAATTTTTTTATTCTAACCAAACCTTTTTCTTTTAAAGCTAATAAATCCTTAATTCTTTTTTCTTTTGTTTTACTTTTATTTCAGAAAAGGTGAAACAAATAAATTAAAAATTCATCAAAGTTAGACAGCTTTTGTTTCATTGTTTTATAAATATGACCTTATGTTATAAAAAAAATTTCTTCTTAATGTTCTTCAAAAATTATAAGCTAATGTTTTTTAAAAAGCCTAAAAACAAAGAAATCCAAAAAATAAGTTTTTTTCTATTTTTTAAATAAAAATTTTAAGAATTTGTCTCAAAAATTTTACACTTAGGAGCTTAATTCAATTTTTTGACTTATAAGTTTAATTTCTTTCTTATTTAATTTTATTTTACTTTCAAATTTCCACTTATTTTTTATATTAAATTTAAACCAATCTTTAAAATATTTCTCATAAGTATTAAATTTTATATGATCATGCAACTTTTTATTTAATTGTTTCTCAATTTCTTCCTTTTCTTTATCCTTTAACTTGTTTTTAACCCATTTTCTCAAATATTTTTTCTCATTTAATATTTTATAAAACTGTCTTGCTCTATACCGAATGTTGCGACACTTTTTGCAAAAATTTCCTTGTTGAATAGGTTCCTTACACATTAAACAATTTCCACTTTTTTTTTCTCTTCCACTTTTTGATTTTGATATTATCTCTTTTACTATTTCAGAAAATGTTTGTGAATGAAAAATAGATGAATCCTCAAATTTTTGAAAATATTTCTTCAATATTTTTTTCTTTTTTTCTTTATTAATTTTTTGGTAAGCAAGATAATCTAATAAACACAAACTTTTAAATAATTTTTCAAAAGTTAAAGATGGAAATTTATCTTTAATCAAGTTAGAAAAGTGTAACAATAGAATTGTCCAAAAACATTCTGGGAAACTAACATTTCCTATTTTAAAAGAATAAAATAAATTCAAAAAATCTTGTTTTTTTCCATTCGCAATTATTAAAGCTTCTAAAGTTAATTTGCGTCCTTCCCATTTATAAAACCAGCTTAAAACAAAATGAGGAGTAGAATATATGAATGGCTTTTTTTTAATAAGTCCTCCACTTTTTTTTGTAATTTTTTTTATTTCATCAATAGATTTACTTATCTTTGGTAAACAAATTTTTAATTTATATCTTTTTCCTTTAATTTCTATCTTTTTAATTTTTGTTTTTAAAACTTTAAAGTAAGAGAGTAATAAGGTTGAAATATCTTTTATTAAGTCTCTTACTTTAAAATTTTTTTCTTCTATTTCTCCTAAAAATACATACAAAAGAAAATTTTTTTCTTTGTCTTGAATAATGACTCCACGGGTAAAAAAGAAAAGAGGAAGGGAAAGTTTTTCTATTTCTCTTATTTTACTTTCTCCACAAAGATAAAAGAGAAAAATAGCAGGAAATATTTTTGCTCTTTGTAAAAGGTTATATAATCCTATTAATTCTTCAAAATTAAATTTTGTCCCACAATCTTTTTTTCTTTGTCCCACGATCTTAATATTTAATTTAACATATTTCGGAAAATTTTAAAGAATTTTAAAGGAGGTTAAAAAATGAAAAAGTTTGAGGAATTAGAACTTCTAAAACTACAGGAGGTAATAAATCTTTTAAAAATCCCCCGATCCACAATTTATTATCTAATGCGTAAAAATCGGTTTCCAAAACCTTTGAAATTAAGTGAAAGAAAAATTGCTTGGCGAGTCGACCAAATAAAGAAATGGTTAAACAAATTGGAAAAAGAACAAAGGGGGAAGAAATATGACTAATGAAAAGAAGAAAAGCATAAAAATTATAACTTTTAAAAATGCTTTAAGATCACTTTTCCTCCCAACCTTTCATTAATAGCATTTTCCCAAAAGTTAGATTAGGGTTACTTTCGGGATTGGAAAAAAAACCGGAAAAACTTCATCTCATCTTTACAAAATTATAAAAAATTTACAAGATTTTAGAAAGATTTACTACCTCACAGGAGATAATACTTCGGCAGATCTTGGAAGGAAATTTAATGTACTCGTAGAATATAAAAAAAATTTCAGTAGATGAGCTCTCAAAAAATCAAATTTTTGACATCGCCGATGAAAATGGCGTTGATTTTAAATAAATTAAAAAAAGAACTTTTGCTTGTTGTAGATTCACTTTACGCATTAGAGGATTTTTTAAAAAATTAATATTAACAACTTTAGGGAGGTGATAAAGATTTTGGTATTCTTAAGAAACCAGATTTTAAAGAAAAGATGTGCTGTTTGGATAGTCCACCACAGCAGAAAAGCAAGGGACTCCACTTCTCGGTTCACAGGGATTCTGTGCAGTAGCAGATTTACTTGGGATATTGAAAGAATAAAAAATCAAACTGGAACCATTTATAAAACTCGATATTTAGTAAGGCTTGAACGTGAAATTTTTACTATTAAAGTGATACACAAGAAAAAAATTTTAATTCCTTCTTTAAACGTCCCTACTCCTTAAGTTGAAGATATTCTTCTTATTTGCGAAGAAGACAAACCACTCTCGTTAAACAAACTTTGTGACAGGCTTCCTTATTCAAGGTCTAAAATCTACCGAACTATTAATCACGAACTTATGCCTTTAAACCTTCTTGAGCTTAAAAAAACTGGAAACAAAAGAGATTATATGTTGACCGAAGAAGGAAAAAATAAAAGAAAAAATTGAAAGTTTAAAAAAATTGAAACTAAAAAATTAAAAAAATAATTTTAACATAATGGAGAATAAAAAAAACATAATGGAGAATAAAAATAAAATAGCTGTGAGAATTATTATCCAATTTGGAAATTTCTGGCTTACGGAAAAAGAGAATCTCAAAAACTTTATTTCGAAAATTATAGAGTCCGGTCTTTAGTTATAAAGAAGTAGCAGAACTTTCAAAAAATCAAACCGAGATATTTGAAAGACATCTTTCAAATTAAAAAATTCTTCCAGCTGCACAATTAAAACGTATAATTTTCAATTCAAATAACTTAGTAGGGGGGTGATTTAAATGGAAAAAGAGAAGAAGTTTAAAGTTATTGGTATTGAAAATTGCGAAGCTTGTAAAAAGTAAAAGAAACTATAGAGAAGATGAAAAAACGAAATATTGAGTATGTTAAAATAAGACCTAAAAATAATAAAAGACTCACTGAAAAAGGAATGTTACCTCAGGAAAAGCTAAAAGAGGAAAGTGTTAAACTACCTTTCGGAGTTAATGAAACGGAGAATTTTGTGAACTCCATATAACTGATGATACATTTTAGCTATTTGCAAGGATAAAATTAAAGTTCTTTACGATAAAGAGACAGCAGAGATTATTGAAGCTATAAAATTTTTTATAAAATAACTAAATTTTATAAAACTTCTATCATGGGCATTTCTGGTGATCTTGGATTAGGTATAACTTTTCTTGTGCCTGGGTCAACTATAAGGTCTAATTGTTCAAGTATTATTTGACCTACAAGTGGTTGAGCTCCTTCAGGTTCTGCTAAAACATTAAATTCACCTGCTCTACCACATATTTCTAAAGTTACAACTCCATATATTGATTTTGTCTCTACTTTGGTATTTGCATACTTTACCTTTACTTCTCTCATTTTTCTTAAATTAAGTTTATTGATAATATCTTGAGGTAAAACAAGCATCGTTGCCCCTGTATCAATAACGGCTTCAATTTCAACTTTTTTCTCGGGTTCAAAAACATTTATAATTTTTATTTTTTCAACCAACTTTGTTATTTTTTCCTCCATATTTAAACTTTTTAAAATTTTAACTATATCTGATTATTTAATTTTTCAACTTTTTAATTTTTTCTTATTATGAATTCTAAGTTGATATCTTTTATAAGACTAATTTATTTTAGTGTTTAATTTCCAATACATAATTCTTCTTTTACTTTAACTTTTTTTTAACTTTAATAGGTATTTTTAAATGCTCAAGAATTTCCATAGCCCCTTTGATTTTTTCTGTAATCTTGCATAAATAATTTCATCTATTGTATCTTTACAAAGTAAAGAAATATAAACACAATTTCTTTTTTTGCCCAATTCTATGTATTCTATCCTGAGATTGAGACCATAACTCTGCACTCCAATCAAGGCTATAATAAATCGCATAAGAACAATTTGTAAGATTTACACCATGCCCTAAAGTTCTAGGATGAGCTACTAAATATTTATATTTACCATTAAGAAAATCTATTAAAATTCTATCTCTTTCTTTTATTGGAGTATTTCCATAAATAGCAACTGCTGATTTTAATTTTTCTGAAATTAATTTAATCTCTTCTCTAAAAATACACCAAATAACAACTTGATACTCTTTAGGTATCTCTTCTAAAACTTCTTTCAAAACATTTAATTTTGCATCAGAAAAAACGACAGGCTTTTTAGATTTGTCGTAATAAAGGAAGCCGCTTGTTATTTCTCTTAATTTCATTATTTGCTGTAAAATGTGGGGGTAAGAATTTCTACTTCAATTCTTTTTTTGTCAATTTGAGCTATTATTGTAGTCCTTAAAGAGTCTCTGAGCTCTTTATAATATTTCCACTGCTCCTTAGTCATTTCTACTTCTCTTTCGATAAAAATCTTTTCAGGAAGATTATCTAAAACTTCTTCTTTTTTATAAAAATAGCTATTTTCTTAAGTCTATTTATTAACTCTTTTTAAGTTTCCTTTTTTTTCAACCCATTCCCATTTTTCTCTTTTTTGAAAATATCTATTTCTAAACTGATAAAAAGTCCAACCTAAAAGACTTGGAGCTATTGCATGAGCTTGAGCAAAAATTCTAATTTTGAATTTGGGCAAGGATTTCCTGAAAGCAAGTAAACTGATTCTGTTTGCTGAGCTATTTTTATAAGTTTTTGAGCAACCTGAGCACCACCTGAACTTGATTTTTTTCTTTTTTCGCTTTTTTTGAAAAATACTTAAATGATTTTAATTTACTACTTTCATCAATTATAAGACACTTATAATTAGCATTTATAAAATCATCAAAATGAATTCTAAATCCTTCATAATTGATTATATGAATATTATCATCGTGCTTAATTAAAGCTTTTCTCGATCTTTTAGGCAATGAATAAAGATTATAAACTTTAAGTTCAGGAGCAAATTTTTTAAAATGGTATTTCCATACCGATTCTAAAGTTGATAAAGGAGCAATTTTTTGTATTTTAAAAGAACTACACAAATAAGAGTTTTCCCAAGTCCCATAGAAAGGTATAGTCCAAACTTTGGATATTGTCTCATTAATTTTAAACATTCAATTTGATAGTTGTATAAATATGGAGGAAAAAGTTTATCAACAACAAAATTGGGTTTACTTGGTTTAGGAGGACAATATAATTCAAATTTTTGATAAACTTCCTCTTTTATAAAAGTAGGATATACCCAACACTTTTCAGCTATAATATATTTGTGAGGAAAGATATTTTTAGCTTTTCTATAAGATCAGGATGAGGAGGAAATGAAACGTATACAAATAAATCATCTCTTTTATTTTTATTGTTTTTGAAAGTTCATCAGATGAAAAATATGAAGTTCTAAATTTCAATTTTCTTTTACTAAACTTTCTAATTTTTTAAAAACTTCTTCTTTAACTTTTTGAAAAATTTCTTCTAATTCTTTTTCAGCTTCTTCATTAATTTTTAATAAACTCCCATTTCTTAAAAAATATTTTTTTCAAGTTTTTTTCAAGCTTTTTTATAAAATTCATAATAGTTTTGATTTAAATTTTCCCAAGTTTCAAAAGAATTTAAAAGTTCGAGAATTGTTTGAAGAACTGCTATCGTATGTATTAATTCGCAAATGTTCATTCTTTCTTTAGTTTAAAATTCCTTTTAGGTATTTTAAAAAACTTTTTAAAAAATTCAAAAGTTTTTTACATTATTTTTCTATTTCTTTAACATATTTCATAAATATTTTTTATATTTTATCCTGCCCGGAAGCTTAAGAATACTTATAAGTCTAATACCTCTTATCTTAAAGAAAGCCTCCCTTTTACTTTATTTTTATTTTCATTTCAGTTTTAACGACAATTTCATAAATATTTGGATAATATTTTTTTAAAGAAGTATATTCTGGAGGATAAAGAGCTACAAGCAATTTTGTTAATGGTATTTCAATAAGTGGTTTAAATACTTCTCCATCTGTTGCGAGAATAAAAACATCAAAAGATCCCAATCTGTTTAATTCTTTAATACCAAAATTTAAATCTATTCCTCTTCCAGTTGATGGAGTATAAAAATTTATCCATCCTGCTGTGATTTGATAAGGTCCTTTTTGAACTTCTGTATCACATTCAACTACCCAAAATTCTGCTTCATTTTGATATTGCCTAAAAAGTTCTCTTAGTGCTGATGCTATCTCATCGGCTACATCTGTCATACTACCCGAAACATCAAAAACTATACCAACTTTTGGAGGAGGAGCTGGAATTATTCCTGGAGGAACTCCTGTTTTTTTCCAAGGTCTAAGCCATGTATATCTTGTTCTTCTCGCATAACCAATGCCATATCCAACAGCATTTCTAAAAATTTCTTTCCAATCATAACGAATAAGACTCATTGTTGCTCCTGGATAAATGCCAGCTTTTTTAAGTCTTTCCTCTAATCCTGCTCTACCAGTTCTTGTTAATTTTTCATGAACATCAGGGGCCTGTTCCCAACTGTTTTTTAATTTTTCTCTTAACTCCTTTTTAGCTGTTTAAGTGAGTTTTTCACCTCTTTCTTCAAAATCTTTTTCGATTTTTTTAATTATTTCAGCAATCAATTCATCTTTTAATTTTTCCTGTTCTTTTCTTTTTTCTGCATAATCTTTTAAAGTTTCTTTAATTTCTTTATTAATTTCTTTAAGGGAGATCACTACCTTCTATAGTTCTTTCAATTTCCTCTTTATTGACTTCTCCTTCTGCGTATTTTTCAATAGATGATATAATTTCCTGAATTTCTTTTTTTATTGACATATATAAATTTAGATAATATTCAAAAGTTTCACCTTTTTCTGCTTTAATACCAAATTTACTAAAAAATTTTTTTTGCAATTATAGGTTTTGTTCTTTTTAAAACACATTCAGGTATTTCAAAAATTTCATGAATCGTCATATCTGCTACTATATTTAAATCTGTTCTTGAAAGACAAGAAGATACATTCAAATGTCCCAAAAAATATGCATTAATTTATGTGCAAAAAAGCTCTTGCCTCTTCACAATCATCCCACTGATCCTAGAAAATTTTATTAATAGCTAAAATTATTCCTCTTCCATAAAGAATTTGTGAACCATCATTATACCCAATTGCAAGAGTAGCTCTTAGATCGTAAGATTCATAAATATAAAGATATGCATGATGCCATAAAAAATCCCATGCGTTAATTACATAATCTCTTTTACAAATTTGAGATGCTCTATATATTTCATCAACTATTTCTTCATTTCTTTCCCAAAGCTCAATAAGTGTTGTTAATTTTTCTTTTAAATTTAAGAACCATTTTATTCTCCTTATGTTGAATTTGGAAAAGCTCTTAAAAATAAAAGAATCCTTAAAAAAATATGTAAAACTTATTGAAGAAATAGGAGCAAAAGAAATAATTGTTACTGAAGAAGTAGTTAAAAAATTGCTTCTGTGGTTTACCATAAATTTCTTTTTCTGTCCATCAGCATATTTACAAAGCTTATTCGGTTCAGACACTTATTAAAAGAGAAATTTTCCTTTCTTCCCTAAACTGATCTGAATACTTATAAAAGCTCTTCTTTAAAATTATAATTAAAACTGATTATTTTAAAAGATATAACACTTTAATCTTTCTAATTTTTATGAACTAACTTTTTTATTGTTTATTCTTCAATCCTTATTCTCCTTTTACTTTCTAAATAAACTTCCGATTTGATAGTATTAATTATAAACAATAAAAAAATCTTTTCTTTCGATTTCTTTTATAAAAATTTTCTCTTCAAGTTAAAAATTTTTAGATTAAATTTTTTATTTTTTGTCTCCCGTTTACCTCTTATTACCTTCTTTTAATACCGATACTTTAATATTTTTCTTAAGTTTATTTTTTTAAAATTATTTTGATTTTAAAAACCAAAATTTTACTATATACAGATATTTAATGTAATATTAAATAAAATAATAAAAATAAATCCAAAATTATAAAAAATAATGAAAATTAAAATTTTAATGAGGTTTAAAGAAATAATTAAGGATAATTCAAAATTTTTGTTTAAAATTTTCTCATTTAAGAATTTGATAAATTTTTAAAATGCATTAAATAAAATAATAAACGGTAAGATAGTAGGGTACCCTATACATATAGGTAATGATAATTTTAAAAAGCAGGGAGTTTAAAAATGTTATTAAAATTTTATGTTCCTCAAGGCTTAGAAAATTCTAAAGAAGTTAAAGAAATAGAAGAGCTTTTAAATAAAGTAAAAACTCTGTTAGGAATTAAAGTAGAAATTGTTGTTAATATAAATAAAAATTTTGAAAATGAATTAAAATCGAGAATCCTTTGGGGGATTGCTATTAGTAAAAAAATAAAAATAGAACAAACAAGAAGATCAAAATCGCTTTATCCACAACTCATTGTTTTTATAAAAGGTAATCCAGTTACGTTTTATCCACAAACAAAAGCTAAAAATAAAATAACAATAAAAGAATTTTTAGAAGGATTGTTAAAAGGGGAGATTAAGTGCTTGCACGAAAAAATCGAAATTGAAAATGAAATAAAAGGTATATTAACAAAAACTAAAACAAAAAAATTTAAATTTGACTGGAAAGGTGGACTCCGTGAGCTACGAGAAAAATTTACTTCTGTTGAATTACAACATAAAGCTTTAGAATGGAGATAAATGTTTTTAGTGGATACAAATATATTTTTAGAAATTTTTTTAGAACAAACTAAAGAAAAAAATTGTAGAGATTTTTTAAATAATTATATTGGAAAACTTAACATTACAGATTTTTCTTTACATTCTATTGGAATAATTTTATTTAAATACAATAAAGAAGATATTTTCCAAAAATTTATTGAAGATATTGTGCCTAA
>Ga0190367_1000130_pt1 | contig 58833 bp, 58 predicted proteins | sample 4872181011_MG_FD_171838 | JGI IMG/M metagenome (GOLD analysis project Ga0190367, IMG submission 171838) | Hydrothermal vent microbial mat bacterial communities from Southern Trench, Guaymas Basin, Mexico - 4872-18-10-11_MG | ecosystem: Environmental > Aquatic > Marine > Hydrothermal vents >... | reverse complement strand
TCGAGCCATGGCCCCGGGTTCAAATCCCGGCCGGAGCATTAGATTTTTGGAGCCCCGTGGTGTAGCGGTAATCATGCAGGGCTTTGGACCCTGCGACCCAGGTTCGAATCCTGGCGGGGCTATAAGAATTTTTCATATAATATCTCATATATAGGCCCTTGTGAAGTTAACGTGCTATTAAATAAACATACACTCTTCAATTTTATTTTTAATTCTATATCTCTATTATAGAATATTCTATTGTGTTTTATTCTAAAGAGAGTTATGTGAGCATGAAATTTCTCATCGCGATGATTTAACTTTTTGTTAATTTCATTGTTCATATTTTTAAATGCTTCTTGTTGAGCGACATTTAGAAATATTATTCTTCCATTGAAATTATCTATTTTATTTATTTCAATTTTATTAGGTATTTTATCTGTAGACAATGTTTTTACAATTTTTTTTAATTTTTCTTCATCCTCATATTCTCCAATGAACTTAATAGTTAGATGAATATTTTCCTTTTTCACTTCTGTAAATCTTATTCCCCTGGATATTAACTCTTTTTTTATTTCATTTTGGATTTTTATTATTTCATTTAAATCTTTTTCATCAATTCTTATACCTATAAAATATCTCATTTAATAATAACTGAGAATAAATATTTAAAAAAATAATTTAAATTTAATATTAATGAATTAATTTAAATTAACAAAATGTAGGTGTATAAAAATGGGAAATCCCTTTGTATTAAATGTATATCCAGATATCTTTGTTGGATATGACAATCAAAAGAAAGAATTATTATCTGCTATTAATTCTGATGAAAAATATTTATTGCTTATAGGAGAGATTGGGGTTGGAAAAACAACAATGGTGAGATGGCTATTAATGAACAAGAAAGGAATATATTTTCCAAGACCTCCAAAAAATATATCAGAGTTCATCAAAAAAATAAAAAGAAATGCTTTTTCACATATACTTAATATGATCCTAAAAAGATCCAATAAAAGAATTATTGTAATTGATGAATTTCATGAGGCAAATGAAGAATTTATAGAAAATTTAAGAAGTTATTTAGATTTAATTAATGATGTTATTGTCATATTTGTTATTTTACCTAAATTCGAAGATGAATTAATGAGAAAACATGCTTCTTTATATAGCAGAATTACCACAAAGATATATTTAACAAAATTAAATAAAAATGAAACATTTCAATTAATTAAACAAAGAATTTGTAAATTTGGCGGAACAGGAATAGAGCCATTTACATCAGATGCAATAGATATAATTTTTGATAAATCTGGAGGAATACCAAGAGAAATCTTAAAATTAAGTTCTTACTATTATAAATTAGCATCTGAAAAGGGAATAGAGATTATTGATAAAAGTTTTATCCTTTCACATGAAAAACAAGAAATTTCATCTTATAAAAAAATAACAGATGAATATAAACGAGCAGAGAGACATAAGCAAGAGAATATTTCATCAACTTTTACACCAAAACAAAAGGAAATAATGAATTTAATTAAAAAGCATGGTGCTTTGTCACCTCCAGAGATAATCTCATTAATTGATAAAAAAGATTATTCATCTGATCTTCATGCTTTGAGAGCAGTAAACAATATCTTAAGAAAGTTGGAGTCAGAAGGTTTTCTAAAAAGAAAGAGAGAAGGTAGGAGATATGTTTATTACATATAAGGTATTATAAAGTGATTTTTTATGAGAGCGAATATATATGTTCTTGGAGGAAATGGTAATGTTGGATCAGAATTTGTGAGGCAGGTTGTAAATAAAGATCTTGATAAATTGAGAATTATTGGATTGGCATCAATTGAAGGATATATTTATAATCCAAAAGGCATAAAAAAGGAAGATGCCTTAAAATTTACAAAAAATGAGATACCTATTAAAGAACATCCAGGTTTAGATGAACTTTTGAACGAGGTTATTAATGATTTCTCAGAAGAAGAAATTATTTTTGTAGATATTACAGCAGGAAAGGGACTTTTTCTTGAATTACATAAAAGAATTATAAAAGAGACAAATTTTAAGATTGTTACTGCGAATAAGAATCCTCTTTCATTTTGTAATTTTGAAACGTTTAACTTTCTAACACATGACTTAAGAAGATATGGATATAGAGTGACTGTGATGGCGGGGGCTGAGAGTATTTATTTTTTACGGGATTTACGAGAATTAAAAGAAGATGTATATGAGATTCAGGGATGCTTCTCTGGTACATTAGGATATATAACCTCTGAATTAGAAAAAGGGAGAAAGCTTTCAGAGGTTGTAAAAGAAGCAAAGATGAAGGGATATAGTGAACCACATCCGCGTGATGATCTTAATGGTTTGGATGTGGCAAGAAAACTTTTAATATTAGCACGGACATTAGGTATGAAAGTGGATCTTGATGACATCATTATTGAACCTTTTATTCCATACGAGTATTTGCAAGAGGAAGATGATTCTTCTTTTCTAAATAATTTAAGGGAACTAAATGGAGTTTTTGAAGAAAAATTTCAAGATGCTATGAAGAAAGGAAATGTTTTGAGATACATTGCCTCCTATAAAAATAATAAATTTGAGGTCTCTTTAAGAGAGATACCAAAAGAGAGCCCCTTGGGAATATTAAAAGGTACGCGTAACAAATTTGTTGTATATAGCGAATCTTATAATAAAGAGAATTATTATTGTGTGGAAGCTCCCGGAGCAGGTCCAAGAATTGCTGCCATGAATTTAAGAAGAGATATAATCAACATTTTAAATTTATGAGAGATATTTTAATTTATCTATGTATCTTTGCCGGGGTCGCCTAGCCTGGTATGGCGCAGGTCTGGAGAACCTGTTCCCGCAAGGGAGCGAGGGTTCAAATCCCTCCCCCGGCGTAAAGCATGTGTTGTGAGTATGTGATAAGATATGAGATTAAAAGAACAAACATTTTTCAGATTTTTTTATTGTCTAATATTCTTTTGCATCTTTTTATCTTTTATGTATTTGATTTACTATTTGCTTTATGAAAACAAATTTCATTTTTATGAAATTAATGAAATTAATGTTAACTTAATTGGAGAAAAAGTAGAAACATGCGGCGTGATTGATTACATAAGAAGAACAGAGGAGGTCTTGTTTATTAAATTAACAAACTATAATCATTCTATAGATGTTGTAGATTTCAACTTTAAATATCTCAACTTTTCTAAAGGAGATTTCATTTGTGTGAGAGGAGTTGTCAAACAATACAAAGGAAAATTGGAGATTATTGCTCAATAATTAAAAGAGAATATCGGAGCGGGTACGCCGCGGAGATACCCGCTCCTATCACCCCAGCCAGAAAGGGGTGATCATGAGCACATACAAAAATAAATATATTAAGAAAAATTTTAAAATATTTCAATTAAGTTAAGGTTTTATGAAAAAAAGATATTCTTTTTGTTTGATACCTGGATGCTTTCTTTGTATCCATCCTGGACATATATTTTTATTTGAAAAAGCAAAAGAAATGTGCGAATCTCTTATTGTAGTTTTGGCGCATGACAAAAAAATAAAAGAAAAGTACAATATCAAAGATAACACAATGAAAGATAGAAAAAAGATGTTAGAGGCAATAAAATATATAGATCATGTGATAGAGGGTTATGAGAAAAAAGAGGATTTTTTAAAGGTGTTAGATTTATTTCCTTTTGATGCCATTATCTTCTGTAAGTCGCATGACATACCAAAAGAAGTGTTAGATACCTTAAAAAATATCAAAAAAGATATAGATATAGTTGTTTTGGATTGTTATAAAAAAGAGATATTTTCTACAAGGAAGGTGTTGGACATATGAGAAGAATCATAATTTTGAAATATGGTGAATTATGGTTAAAATCCAGAAGAACAAAAAAGAGATTTATTAAGTTATTAAGAAGACATCTAACATCACTATTTCCAAAAGATATTTTTTATTTTAAAAGGGATAGAGTAGAGGTTATAACAAACAATTTTGATCTCATGAGATTTAAGTATATTCCTGGCATTGAGTATGCACATCTATGCTATAAAACATCATCTATTATAGATGACATCATAGCGGTGGTTGAAAAAATTTTAAATGAAGAAAAACTGAAGTTTGAATCTTTTGCTGTGAGATGCAAGAGAACAGGAAAGCACAATTTTAGAAGCAAAGATATTGAGGAGATAGTAGGCAATTTAATAAAAGAGAAAACACATGCAAAAGTGGATTTAAATAATCCTGGTTTCACTTTGAAAATAGATATAATAAGCAACGAAACTTATATCTCTCTTTCCTCCCTTGAATGTATTGGTGGATTACCATATGCTAGTGAGGGAATATGCAAGGTTAACAATCCAAATAACCTCTTCTTAATCATAGAATTATTAAAAAGAGGGATGTATATTGAAAACCTACCCGATAAATTGAGAAAATACTTTCCTAAGATAAAGGAAGAGCTTTATCAAAGGCAGGATTTCAAGGTTATAGTTTATGATTATACCTTTGAGGACATAAATGAGATTCTGAATATCAAAAAAGAAAGAGATTTGGTTTTATTTCCACTCATTGTATATTCTAAAGATGAGATAGAAAGAAAAAATGAAATAATAACAAAAGATATTAAAAATCTTTTTAAATCTCTATGATGATAGCAATTTATTGGGGAAGATGCTAAGAAGCGATGCTGCCTTTGGCAGCAGGAAAGTCCCCTCCCCAATCACGGCAACCTCTCGCAAGAGAGGGTCCCGAGAGGGACGGCTCTGCCACAGAAAATAACCTCTAAAAAGCAAGCAATGATTTGATTTGAGCAATGCACTTTTTAGAGGATGAAATGGCATCCTTGCCGGGGCAACCTCACAATAGAGGGCTTAGACGGATGCTTCACATCCATCACCGCTTATATTTTGAAAGCGGGATGACGGATGCACAGAAAGGGGCTTATTAGCATCATCCCCATAAAATTTTATGATTTAACAAGCAAATAGAAAATACCTATTAATCCTCCTATTACTACAATTATAGAGATTATTTCATTTAAACCATAAAAAGATAACTTATCTAAACCAAAATATCCATAGTTTTCAGTCACGATTAATGCAGCAATTACTGATATAAATGCAAGCCCTATACCTATGTACACTATCCAAGTTTTTTCTTTAAGAATATCTGTAATGTTTACACCAACTAATGCAGAGATTAAACTACCTAAAAGAAAGATTAATATGAAAATGCTAAATATCCAGAATACATTTGCCATAAACATTCCTCTTCCAAAGTATGAAATCAAGAAAGCAACAGACAATGCAATAGCACCATTTACAGATGCTTCATCACTAATATATTTTCTATTTTGTAACACTCCATATATCAATGCTGTAAATAGCAACCAAGGAAAAAAGAAATCAAACATGTCCAATCTTTTCATAAACTCAAACAAATCTCCAAAAGTTATCATAATAACCACAAATATTTATTATAAAAACAAATATTTATATTTTTTAAATGACATTTGTAAGGGATTCACATGTATGCCGTATTATTTGCTTTTATTTCCGCATTGATATATAGTATTGAAAATGTTCTTCCTAAATATCTTAAAAGGATGGACGCCATAGATATTATAATTTTAAGAGAACTGTTAATGCTGATACCTCTTACTCCATTTTTTATAGAAAAGTTTAGCTCTATCTCATTACTTTTAATACTTTTTGGCTTTTTATTAGGTTTTATACCTTACTTTGCATTTCTAAAAGCAGTAAAAATGGGCAAGGCAGGTGTGGTTATTGCGCTCTCACAAACACATAACATATTTTCTATATTTTTCTCCTTATTGCTTTTTTCTATATTACCTCCTAAAACATATATTATTCCCTTGATGCTTATGCTTCTTGCAATAGGAATTCTTTATTTATCTAAACCTTATTCTTTTGATTTTTTACCTATTATGTACTCTTTAATAGCCGCAATACTTTGGGGTTTGCAAGCAGTAATAATTAAACATTATTTTGCTAATATCTCCCCATGGGATTTAGTTTATTTTACAGAACTTGGCTTATTCCTTACAGCCTTATTTTATGTGATATTCAAGAAGAAGAAAATCACAAAACCTGTCTTTAAAGGAGAATATATATGCTTGATCATTATGGCTTATGGAGCTTTAATAGCACTTTATTTTTATATTAAATCTCTACAACTTAGTGAACACCCTTCATTACCATTGATAATTCTTCCATCATCCACAATTCTTAGCTGTCTATGGGCTTATCTTCTTTTTAAAGAAAAATTAAAACTGCGAGAGATATTTGCAGTTATTTTATCAATTATAGCAGTAATTATTGCAAGCATAAAGATATAATTTTAACTTTGATGTGACACATGTCACATAATAGAAAAGTTTACTAAAAAAATCAATGTCCCAAAATACCAAGCAAGAAAATTCAATATCATATAAGATCTCAGATTCCTCTTAAGAATCTCAAATTTTTTATCATTAAAATAAGCTTTTAACAATAAAATATATTTGATCATAAGAACAAGAAGAATAATGATAGTGCAATATCTAATATTAATGATATTTAGTTTATCAATTTGGAATGCAGCATAGCCTGTGATGATCCCTAATAATGTTGAAATATAAAACATCTTGTTTGAATTTATAAGTATTTCTCTTACCATATAAATATAAGTACTATGCTCTTTTGATTTTATAAAGATTTGTGAGAATCCATACTAAGAGCACCACATTCAAAATTATTGAGAAAAATAATACGATATCCTTAAAAGAGTATGCTTTTTCGTGAGATAAAGTGGTGTGGGTTAGATTTATATTATGTGAGACATAAAAATATTGATCTTCAGAATCTTTCAAAACAAATAAAAAGTCAGTACAGCAAGGGGTTCTTTCTGGCTTATAAAAGGAGTAAGTTAAATTAATAAAACTTTGATTTTTATTAAGGATAATCTTCTTTGTAGGCAATATCCATCCACGAGGAGAATTAGGAATGATATAAAGCTCTTTAAATGAAATGTTGTTTGGTGATTGATTTATCTTAAATTTAAAGATTGCTTTGTTTTTATCTAATACAACATAAGATATATTTATTTTTTCCTTAATTCCTGTAACGTTTGAATTTGCAATATGTTTTCCTGTTGAATTATAATTGATTAAAGAGATATTTCTAAGTTTTTTTATCTCATTGCAATAATAAAAATATGGAATTATCGTTATGTTATTCATATCTTCCTTAGGTAGGAAAGAATAAACTCTTAATATCCCAACACCACCAGGAGGAACATTTACTTTTTCACTCCAGAAATCTCTTTCTAAATCCTTGGAGATAATCTTTAATCTTAGATATGTATCGCATGTAATAGAGCCTATGTTCTCCCATACAGCTTCTATAGAGATTATATCTCCTCCAATGGTATAATTGAAATATGGAAAATAGCCTTCTAAGCTCTCTTTTATATTTACCAGAATTGGAATCTGTAAAGAGACAGGTATTATCAAAAGACTTATCAATATACTATACAAAAAAACACTTTTAATAGTATCCTTTCTCATACATCTTCACCATGAACCACTCCGAAATCTTGTTTTTTGGATATCTTATATAAATGCTCAGATTACCTGTATAATTTCCTTCTTTTTTAGCATGAAATTTTATATAGATTGATTTTTTAGAATTACTTTCTAACATAAATTTATCTTTTAGAATTAAGAAAGGAGTTGCATTTCCATTAACAAAAAGATAACAAATAACTTTATAAGGCAAAGGATTGTTTATATCTAATATTTTTGTAGTATTTGTTTTGTTTACAATCATTCTACCAAAATTTAATACATCTAAATCAACAGCCACACCAATTTTTGTTATGTTTCCAGTCTTATTTGTAACTTCTGCTTTTATAATATAAGAGGTTACATATCTATACTTTGTGCTTATAAAACTGAACATCGAGAAAAACAAAAATAATAAAAAAATGAAAAGCATAATTAAATTCTCTTTTCTCAATTATATCACCTTTACTCCCTCACATTTTCCAGTATATGTATAGCGCAATCAATCCCATAATAATAAGTAAGAACCACCATGGAATCTTACGAGGTTTCTTTTCAATAACCTTTCCTTCAGAAGGCACATATATTTTATCAACTACTTTGATATATCCTGTATATTCTGCCTTATCTGTAATATAATCCACTACTGCATCCACATGATAACTACCTGATTTTATTCCTTTCTTATTTCTCCATATAGCGCTTAACACTACAGTCTCACCAGGCTTAACCTTTGAAGATGTTCTCAATGCTATATTTCCTGTTCTATACCCATAATCATCATAAACTACAAGATTTATAAGTCTTCCAGTAATTGTAACGGTTCCTTCATTTTTAAAGAGCACATCTACTCGCACAGTATTTTTATCTAATCTTTTGGCATCCACATATATTATTCTCCCTTTCCTTATTGCATTCCCAGCAACCTTAAAAACAAATAGAGGTCTCACAATTCCTATGGTGGAAATAGAGGTTCCTTGTCCTCTTTCTCTTCCTAATGTTGGTACAAGATTTATGCTCCCTGCATGATACCCGGGCTCTGCATCTTCTGGTATCTTTACAATAAATCTAAATTCAGAATTATACTTTATTGTTCCTTGCTTGGTGTTTATAGTGTGTACTTCCTTTGGATTTATTAACACTGTACTCTTTGGAAATTCCACCCATTCCCTTATGCTTTCTTCTGATGCTTCTGCAGGAATAAAATCATATCCATTAACACTTCTTCTTTTCTCTTTATAATATATAGTTGTATGAGGATCCCTATACTCCAAAGCTATCTTCATAGGTCTATTTAAGGTTGATGTTATATAAAAAGTGCCTATTATCTCTTGCCCTCTTTTAACCTCTCCTAAATCAAGTACTCCTGGTATGGTTCCTATTCCTATAGGAAAAGATATGTTGATTATCAACATGCAAAAAAACATAATTCCAAAAATAAGTTTGATGTATTTTAAGTTCTGAAGCATAATATTATTATTTGCCTTCATACATTCAAAATAATATAAATTAAATATTTAAATATTTGGCTTATATATTTCCTCTATGCCAACTGAAATAACACAAGAAGAAATTAAAAAAATCTGCGAAATTGCAAGGTTAAATTTAACAGAAGATGAAATTAAAGAGTTTTCCAGAGATTTAATAAATATCCTGAAATCCTTTAGTGTCATTAATAAGGTCAATACAGATAATGTAAAGCCTACATTTAGACCCATAGATGTTATTAACAAATATAGAGAAGATAAAATAAAAGAGAGTCTCAATAGAATAGAGGTTATGAAAAACATAAAAAATAAAGAGAAGTTCTATTATAAAGGGCCAAAAGTAGTGTAAGGTGAAGATAATGAATGCAAAAGAATATATACAGAACATCTCAAAAAAAGAAGAGATAGAGGAATATCACGAAAGAGCATATTCTTTTTTTGAGGAAAAAAATAAGGAGTACAATTTTATTGTAACATTCTCAAATCATGCTCATGGTGATTTGGAAAATACATCTTTAAAAGGACTTATATTTACGGTTAAGGATTGTTTTACAACAAAAAACCTCACAACCACAGCAGGGAGCAAGATATTGGAAAACTATGTCCCTCCATTTGATGCTACTGTTGTCAAAAGAATAAAAGAAAATGGAGGATTTATAATCGCAAAAACAGCAATGGATGAATTTGGTTTTGGAAGCTTTAGTACTAACTATTTTAGAGGTCCTGTAAGGAATGCTATAGATAAGGAATATGTGGCTGGTGGTAGCAGTGGCGGAAGTGCTGTTGCTACTGCTTTAGCAAAGTTTCCACATATCTCTATAGCTGAATCAACAGGGGGAAGTATATCAAATCCAGCTGTATTTAATGGAGTATTTAGCCTTACACCAACATACGGATTGTTATCAAGGTATGGATTGATAGATTATGCCTCTTCCTTAGATAAACCTGGAATAATGGCAAAATGCATAGATGATATTGCAATGACCTTAGATATCTTAGCTGGAATTGATATGAATGACTCAACAACTATTGAGAAGCCTGTAGAATCCTTTGAAAAAGAGATTAAAAAAGAGAACATTAAATCATATAAAATAGCTTATATAGAGAACTATGCGGAGTTAGCAGATGAAAAAATAAAAGAGGCATTTTTTAAAGTAATAGATTTCTTGGGAGAAGAGGGATTTAATATAGATAAAATAAGGATATCATATACAGAAGAAGCATTAGCAGCATATTATATAATAGCAACTTCAGAAGCCTCTACTAATTTAGCAAAATTTTGTGGGATGAGATATGGATATGAAAAAAGCGTTGATGGAAAGTATTATAACGATTATTTCTCAGAGGTTAGAGCATATGGGTTTGGAAAAGAAGCAAAGAGGAGAATATTGCTTGGTACCTTTGCTAGGATGTCTGGATTTAGAGATGCATATTATCTAAAAGCCCAAAAGATTCGTACTTTAGTAATTGAGGAATTCAAAAAATATTTTAAAAGATACGACATTCTTTTAGCACCTACAATGCCGATCTTTCCAATAAAAATTCAGGATGCTCATAAATTAAGACCGGAAGAGATATATGCTATGGACATACTAACAGTAGGGATAAATCTTGCCTCCGTGCCCCATGTTAATATTCCAATAAAATCAAAGAACAAATTCCCAGCGGGATTACATATCATTGCTGATCATCTAAAAGAGGTAAAAGCATTATCATTTGGAAGGTTTATTGAGAAAGAATATAAAGGCTTATGGAGGTAATTATAAGAGCTTTATTTGTCCTGGTCTTGGCTCATAGCAGCTTCCTTCTGATAATAGCTCTACAATAATTTCCTCGAGTATCTCCTCATTATAGGGGAGATCCTTTATTATTTGTGTGTACTCTACTCCTTCATCTCCTTGTTGTGCTTTAATATATTCAATTACTTGTGCTTTTATATCTTCCTTTTTTATTTCCTCCTTTTCTTCGCTTTTCATCACATTTATATATGATTTTTCTATTGCTCCTGTTATCAAAGAGGATTCTATCTCGCTTAAATTATAATTATCAACAATATGCTTCACTGCTTCCTTTCCATCTAAATTTCTCTCAGAAAGCTCCTTTATTATTTTCTTAAATGTTTCTACTTCCTTCATGAATTCCAATCTATGCAAAATAAAATAATTAAGATTCTCTATTTTAACAAAATCCTCATTTATTATGTGAATCTCATCATTATATCTACTTACCCTCCCAAATATTGCTACGCAATCTCCTTCCATAATCTCATTAATTCTCAGCGCATCCTTAAAGAATTTTACCATCACAATGCCAGTTCCATCATCCACATTTACAAACCCATATTTTCTGTCAGGACTTAAATATGTATTTGTAACAAATCCAACAACCTTCACTCTCTTAAAAGGAGTTAGATATCTCTTGCTCATTCCCCATAATGTTAAATATTCTCCTTCTTGAAGCTCATAATACTCTGAATTGAAAAGCACATCAATAACCACAGGTCTATAAGTGGAAGTATATTTTCCCATATTAAGGATATATAAATCATTAAGTTTTAAAAATTTGTTAAATTAATTTAAAATCAACATTCTTGAAATAATTTATGCTTGAAAGAATTAAGGAAGCAATTATTAATTTCAGATCACAAAAAAAGATTGATAAAAAAGACCTTGAGGTTCTTTTAAAGGAAATTCAAAGAGCTCTTATTTTGGCAGATGTCAATGTTAAGATTGTATTGGATATTACTGAAAAAATTAAAAGAAAGATATATGAAGAAAAGCCAGAAAACATTCCGCTTAGGGATTATGCCATAAAAGCTATATACGAGGTTCTAACAGATTACTTAGGTAAAGAAAAAAGAGAATTAAATCTAAAAAGGCAAAGAATATTGGTTATAGGATTGTATGGTGCAGGAAAAACAACTACTGCAGCAAAAATAGCATATTACTTTAAAAAAAGAAACTTATCTGTTTGTTTGGTTTGTGCTGATATTCATAGACCAGCGGCATATGATCAATTAGAATCATTAGCAAAAAAGATAAATGTCTCCTTTTATGGAGAAAGAAATTCTAAGAACGTAATAGAGATTATAAAAAATGCGATTGAAAAATGTAAGGAAGATGTTATGATAATAGATTCTGCAGGGCGTGATAGCATAAATGAGGAATTATTAAATGAAATAAAAAAGATTTATGAAATTTCAAAACCTGAAGAGGTTTTCTTGGTGATGGGAGGAGATATTGGAAGTAGCGCTAAAGATCTAGTTGAGAAATTCAAAGAAACAATTCCAATAACAGGTATTGTGTTGACGAAAATGGATTCCTCTGCTAAAGGAGGTGGTGCATTGGTTGCGAGTTATCTCTCTGGTGCAAATGTTGTATTTTTAGGTACAGGAGAAAAGATAGAGGATCTTGAATGCTATGATCCAAAGGGATTTGTCTCAAGATTATTAGGATTGGGAGATTTGAATGCCCTTCTTGAAAGAATAAAGGAGTTGGAGGAGGAATATAAGGAAATTAAGCATTATATTGAAAGAGGAGAATACAATATGTATGTTTTTTACGAGCAGATTAGAGCAACACAAAAAATGGGAAGCTTTCAAAAGATTTTGGACATGATTCCTGGAGCAAGCATGATTGGTATAAAGAAGGATGAACTTGAAAATCAAGAAAGAAAAATTAGGAAATGGAAATATATTATAGATAGCATGACTAAGGAAGAAAGATTGCATCCTGAAATAATTAATGCTTCTCGCATAAAAAGAATTGCAAGAGGTTCTGGTACAAAGGAGGAAGAGGTGCGTGAGCTTTTAAAGGCATATAAGACAAGCGAAAAAATATTTAGAGGATTAAGAACAGGAAAATTCTTAAAGGATCCAAGATTAAAGAAATTCTTGAAAGCAATACCTAAGGAAGCCCTTCAGAGCCTTCAAGGATTTTAACCCATTGACATCTTCCATTAACACATTTACATGCGACTTTATATTTTTTTGCATCATAGCAATCAAGCCATTCACATGTTGTGATCAAAGGTTTCTCAAACCTTGATTGACAAATCTCTCCAGAGCAACCAGATTTTATGCAATCCTTATCGCTATTACATTTTCCATATGTTGACCATCCACAAAACTCTGCTGAAGGTGTTAAAACAAAAGAATTACCATCCTTATCTAAAAACACAATCTTTGTGTTTTTGGGAACATTGAATATAGTTACTCTCTTTTTGCACATGCATCTACAAAGCTCTCCATATTGCCTTTCTATAATCTTATAAGTTGAATCTTCTTTCTCAACCTCTACTTTGACCCCACAACAATTGACCCAAATATCAGCACTTAAAGTTTTATTTTTTTCATCATAGTTTATCAAGAATTTTTCAGAACTTGGCATTCCTACTTTGCAATCTTCAACATTATAGTTTATCATCTGGGAATTATCTTTTGTTAAGTAATAAACTCCAAGCAAAAACAATATCACTATTCCCACAACAATCTTTGATTTTATGGTTTTCATTTTATTACCTATTCTATCTCCCACGCATCTTCCAAAACAGAAAAATATCTTATAAGAGAATTTACGGCTATTTTAAAAGCCATTATATCCTTTGCTTCTATATAAATCTTTTCATCTTTAAAACATACCTTAGCGCGATTTTTTATCTCCCCTTCAGAGTGTCTCCTCAGAATATCATAGAAAATTTGCTTTTTATGTTTATCCTTAATGTTAAGAGATATGGAGCATGCTATTTTCATTCTTTCACCATATTATTTTTCAAAAAATCTACCAAATCCCTTATTTTTATTCTATCCTGATGTGTTGTATCTCTATATCTTATTGTAACTGTATCATCCTCCAATGTTTGATAATCTATAGTAATACAATAAGGAGTGCCTATCTCATCCATGCGTGCATATCTTTTGCCTATACTCCCAGAAGAATCAAAGAAGACACAATCTATTTCTTTTTTCAAAAAAGCATATACCTCATATGCTTTTTCATAAAGACCATCCTTATTAACTAATGGGAACACAGCAACCTTTATTGGTGCTAAAAATGGTTTAAGTTTAAGATAGATTCTCTTACCTTCCTTGGTATATGCGCTATCTATAATAGCCATAAATACCCTATCAATGCCTATAGAAGGCTCTATCACATAAGGCACAACCTTTCCTTTTATGTTTTCATCATATACACACAAATCCTTATTGCTATATTTCATATGCTGTCTTAAATCATAATCTCCTCTATTTGCTATTCCCACTATTTCCTTCCATCCAAAATCAAAAGCATATTCAATATCCCAAGTATCCTTAGAATAATGACTCAATTCATCCGGTAGGTGTTGCCTTAATCGAAGTTTCTTAGAAGGAATGCCCAAATCTATTAAGAATTTATAGATTTCATATAGCCAATATACATGCCAGTTATCTTTAATAATAGATAGAAGATCTTCCCATGTACCTTCAAAAGGCTCTTTCATGGCTATTTGATCCTCTTTTGTATAGATTATGATTTTCTCTGAGAGATTTATATCTTTGATATAAGGACATTTGTTCTCCATTTCAGGATGTATAAAATATTCTATCTCAGCCAATTCAAATTCCCTGCTCCTAAGCAAAAGATTTCTTGGAGAAATCTCATTTCTATAAACCCTTCCTATCTGCGCTATACCTAAAGGAAGCTTTTTTCTCATAACCTCAAAGGTATTCCTGAAGTTAATGAAAATGTTCTGTGCTGTTTCTGGTCTAAGATATGCCTCTAAAGCTCTTTCTTTTTTTACACCTATATAAGTTTTGAACATTAAATTGAAGATTTCTATGCTCCTCAAAGATTCTTTTCCGCATACAGGACATCTTATTTTGTTCTCAACAATGATTTTCTCGAGTTCTTCTATAGTTTTACCCTCTACATTAATACCTAAAACTTCTTGAATAAGATGATCAGCTCTAATCTCTGTATTACATTCTGTGCATATTACAACAGGATCAAAAAAGTTTTCTACATGACCAGAAGCATACCATGTTTTTGGATGTGTAATAATTGCTCCATCTATACCCACAATATCCTCTCTTCTAAGCACAAATCTTCTCCAAAAAGCCTCTCTAATGGATCTTTTAATCTCAACACCTCTTGGACCATAATCCCAGAAGCCAGCTAAACACCCGTAGATTTCTCCAGATGGATATATCATACCTGTCTTCTTACAAAATCTTGCCATCTCCTCTATGTTCATGATGAACACCTTAAACATAATCAAAAATGTTTCTTTGCTTTTTTTCATTTTCTTTATTGTTTATTTCTTCTTTATTGATCACGGGAACTCCATACATCCCATCACATCCTGGCTTAATAAAAATTTTTCCTTTTCTATTTTTAATAATTAACTCCTCTAATTTTTTATCTTCTAATGAAAGATTTGCAAATAATAAAACTTGGTATTCGTTTCCATATTTATTAATGAGATCATTATATACGCTCCATACTTCTTTACTATTAATATTTTTATTATATCTTAAACTTAGTATCTCATGTAGCGGGAGTATCTTATAAAATTTTTGTTGATGTTTTCGATTCCTATTGTTTTTGTTGGAGAGATCATATACTCTATGTAACACCCCTAACGTCATCTTTTTTCCGCAATATGGGCAGAGATTATTTAATTTCATAGCCTCCAATGGATGCATACAGATATTGCACTTTCTATGCCCATCATAATGATATTTCCCATAAGCAGGATCCACCTCTATTGTTTCCAATTTCTTGTTTTTTATTCTCTCAATGATTTCATCAAATGATAAATCCTTTTCATAAAAGATGTTTGCTTCTCTTCCCAATCTCCATGGCCAATAAGAATGGGCATCAGAATTGGAGAGAAGAGAGAAAGAGTATGTCTCATCTACTAATGCATTCATATCTGGATCGCTACTTAGTCCTGTTTCAATAGTTGAGATGTATCTTGAATATTTTCCAAAGCATTCTTTCATACTATCAAATCCTGATTTTGAGCCATAAACCCCAAACCAGGGAGTCCAAGCATGTGCAGGAAAAACAAAGATATCTTTAAAGATGTCTCTCTCTAAGAGAATTTCCATCATCTCCTCACATGATAGCATAAGCGTTGGCCTTCCATCCTCTTCTAAATTACCATATTTTGAAAAGATTTCATTTAATATGTCAACAACATCAAAAGATTTTGCTAAAATCACATTATGGACTTTCCTTATTTTGCCATCCTTTTCAAATACATTGTTAATCTCTGTCTCCAATATATATTTCATATCCTCATATTCATAAATTCCATCTCTAATTTCTTTAAGGTTTTCTTTAAGTTCTTTTAACCATAAAGGATGTGTGAAATCTCCAGTACCTAAGATAGTAAGCCCTTTAATTTTAGCCCAATAGCTCAATTTCTTAAGAGAGATATCATGAGATGTTGCACGACTATAACGAGAATGTATATGCAAATCCGCTATTTCCATCTCAAGTTCATTTGAGGACATAAAGATAAAAAGAACAGAATAATTTTAAATTTTTTAAAGATAAAGGGAACATGTTTTTGAGAGCATAAAGATTTCGTAGAATGCTAACATTTTTAATTGGGTAAATGATTTCAAACTTCCTTAAAAAAGATAGATACTTGAAAACTTTCTCTTTATTGCCTAAATTAAAACTTCTGAGTTAATAGCTTTACATTAAACAGCCTCTATTGTTGAGGGCGGTTTCTTTGTTATGTTATATGTAACGCTTACAACACCAGGCACTTCTTGCGTTAATCTCTCTGCCAGTTTTTCTAAAGTTTCATAAGGAAGCTTTGTTGGAGAAGCTACTTTTGCATCTTCGCTATCCCAACATCTTACTTCTATTTGCAATCCATATTCTCTTTTTCCATTCTTTATTCCAGTAACTTTGTCCTCATGCAAAATGGCAAAATATTGAAAAGCCCCTGTTCTTGATAACTCTTCTTCCACAATCTTTGTTGCCTTTCTTATAATTTCTACCCTTTCTGGCGTAACCTCTCCTATTATCCTTGTTGCCAAAGCAGGCCCGGGAAAGGGAGGTCTATTGTATATTTCTTCTGGCAAACCAAGAGCCTTTGCTACCTTTCTTATTGCTGGTTTTCTTAGTTGAAGCAGAGGTTCTATAACTTTATAGCCGTATGCTTGCTCAGTATCAATTCCGAGTTGTTCAAGTATATTATGCTGTCTTTTAATTCCCGCAACGGTTTCTTCTATATCTGTATAGTTTGTGCCTTGGAGAATGTATTTAACCTCAAGTTTTCTTACCAATGGTCCAAAAACATCTTTGTAAAATGCTTGTGTAATTGCTTCTCTTTTTTCCTCTGGATCTTTAACTCCTTTTAATCTATCAAAGAAAATTTTTCGAGCATCTATAAGCTCAACATTCACGCCAAGGTCTTTAAACAATGAAACAATATGTTCTGGTTCGCCTTCCCGCATTAAACCATTATCAATGAAATAGATCTTGAGCCTATCACCTAAAGCCCTGTGAGCTAGCATTGTCACAGTTGAAGAATCAACACCGCCAGATAATGCGCTGATAGCTTGTTCATCACCAACAATTGAGGAAATTTCTTGAACCTTTTCTTCAATAAACCTTTCAGGATCCAATTCTTCCACCGTTATTTCTTTGATTTTCATAATTTTTTATTTCTTTGATTTAAAATTTATAAAATTTGCTCCTTAGAAAGGTTAGCGGCATTGTCCAATAATTCTCTATTTGTTAAGCGGAAAAGTATCCTCTTAAAAAACCGCATCAGAGCAGCAAACCTTGTAGAGCTAATGCGATCGTAAGAGCAAATTTTTAGTTAACAACTTCTCATCAAAAATTATTGGACAATTTGTTAACAGGAAGCATAGCCATATTCAAAGGCTTAACTGTTCTCATGCGCTTCTTTAAGATGTTATTTTTCTGCTTAACAATAAGGAATTATTGGACAATGCCAAGGATAGCTGATTATGTGTTATTTTTAAACACGATAACTTTAAAAAATTAACGGTAAGATACCGAAAAATTTAAATATAGATTTGAATTATAATCATTTAAGTGGTGAAAATGAAAACTTTAAATTTTAAAAAGAACATTTATGATATTTTTATCAGAGATAAGAATATAAAAAATAAGCATAATTTATCTTTTTCTTGTACAAGGTATTATATAGTAGTAGCTATGAAGGTGCTTCCATTCTGGATATAATGCGCATCACATACAGCATTTGTATTATATCATGATATTTTTTTGCTGTATGTGATGCGTATAGGAGGACAATCTTATCATAATAATTATAATTTTTAATTCCGAGCCCAACCCTCCCGTAAAATGCGGGTTTTTTTGTTTTCCTTTACTTTTATATTATTTTTCATCATGATTATCACCACCTAAATGTTGGGAAAATAACATTTAAATATGTATGTATGAAATAATATTATATAAGAGGATTCATGATGGGCTTTATAGGTGAGTTAAGGGCATGAGTAGGGATGAGGAGCAGAGGCTCTGACCTAAATTGTAGAGGAGATTAATAATAACCGGCAGGCAGACACATAACCCCTGCCAGGGTAGGTGGCAAGTAAGAGCATCTGTGCGTGTCTGCCTGTCCGGGCCCAATCTTTTTTATATGGATGTGACATGTATGAAAAAAACAAGATATGTATGTGAAATTTGTGGAGCATCTACAGATACCTTATTTAAGATTATGTTGGAAGGTAGTATTGTTAATGTATGTCCTTCTTGCAGAGTTCTTGGTAAGGAAATAAACGTTGATAAATCAAAAAAAGAAAGAAAGCAAAGTTTTGATATCGAGAGATCTCAAGATTTTGAGATGGTTGAGGAAGTAATGGATAATTATGGTGAAATTATCAAAAATAAGATATTAGAGAAATATGGAGACATAAAATCGTTCTGCAAGAAATATAACATCTCATATAATTACCTTATTGGGATTATTAGAGAGGATTTTAAACCTACTTTGGAGGAATGTAAAAAATTTGAAAAATTGCTAAATGTTAGGTTAATAGTTTATGAAAAAAGAGAATATTTTATGGAAAATGAAGAAAAGGAGAATGAAAAAAATTTCCAATCACTTCAATTAGGCATGTTCATTAAAGATGAGAGATTAAAAAAATTACTTAATAATGATTTATAAACCTTTATAAAGAATATTTAAATATGTGAAGATTTAATTCTAAAGATTAGGTGATAATATGATGCAAATTAAAGATAAAATGGTAAGGCTTTTTGTATTGTTTATTTCTGCTATGTTTCTAATATCTATCTTTGGAATATCGCAGGTATTTGCAGTCGAGAATGTGGTCAGCGAGATCAATGTGAATAAAGAAATTCAAATATCTCCTGAGCCAAAAGATGAAAATGCTAAAAGCGAGATAGGAGAAAGAATAAGTGAGAGAGCTAAGAGAATAAAAGAAAAGAGAGAACTTCTTAAAACAGTTTTTAAAGATTTAACACCTGAGCAAAGAAGAGCATTATTGTTAATGAATAAAGATGAGATATCAAAGATGATTAGAGAAGGAAAAAAGGAGGAGATAAAAAAGAGAATTGAGGAGAAAATAAGAGGAAGAATGATGTTAGAGAAAAGAAAATGGAAGAAAAGGATTGTTGATGTGAGGGAGAAAGAAAGAAGAATAAACAAGATTAAAGCAAGATTAAAGAAGGTTCAGATAAGGATAAAGAAGCACCATGAAATGGAAATGAAACTAAGAATATTAAGAAATAAATACAAGCAATGTTTAGCATCAAACAATACACTTGAAAATGAATCTTGTGATGAGATAATAAATGAATTTATTGAAAAATCTAAGGCATATCTTATGAATGGTATCAATGTAAGTATTGAGAATCTTGAGGCTCTTAAGGACAAAGTAGAATCTTCAGAATACTTGAATGAGACACAGATACAGAACATTGTTATAAAGATAGATAATGAAATAGAGATTTTGAAATCTATTGAAGATGAGATTGCTGCATGCAATGAGATATCTTGTCTAAGAGATGCTGCAGAACGTTTAAAGAGAAATATTATAAGAATAAAATTTTTGCTCAAATTGCGTATATTTGAAGAAGAGATGGAAAGGATTGGATTGATAAATGAGAGAGCAAATGCAATACTTGCAAGATTAGAATTGCTCATGGAAAGAGCAGAAAAGATGAATCTATCTCAAGATAAGATAGAGTTGTTGGAAGAGAATGTAAATGAGATCAGAGAGGATATTGATTTAGCATGTGCTAAGAAAGACGAGGCTCAAGAGAACTTTGAAAAAGCAAAAGAAGCATTCAGGGAAGGAGATATAGAAGCTGGAAAGGCATATTTGGAGATGTCTAAGGATGCGCTTGAAGAAGCAAGAAGAGCATTAAGAGATGCAAATAGCAAACTCCAAAGAATTTGGAATTATATAAAATTGAGGAAGAAATTGAGAATCTTTTTAGTTGAAAAAACAGAAGCGTTAGAGGCACAAACACAAATAGAAATAGAATAGCCTTAGTTTTTTCTTTTTCTTTTTTATCCTTTAACAACACCTAATGGAATTAGCCTAGCAACCAATGTACCAATACCAACCTCATGACTTACTTTTGCAACTTCATCTATATCTTTATATACTTGAGGTGCCTCTTCAACAATCCCTCTCCAAGAAGTTGATCTAACATAGATGCCTTTTGTGGATAGCATCTTCTCTATCTGATTTCTATTAAAAGTCTCTATAGCTTTTTTTCTTGACATCAATCTTCCAGCGCCATGTGCTGTTGATGAGAAACTTACTTCCTCTGCCTTAGAGCTTCCTAATAGAACATAACTTGCAGTTCCCATACTCCCAGGAATTATCACAGGTTGTCCTATGTTATAATATGCCTTAGGCAACATCTTATTTCCTTTTCCTAAGCTCCTCGTTGCTCCTTTTCTATGTACTATTAACTTTATCTTTTCACCATCTATCTTATGCTCCTCTAATTTTGCCATGTTATGTGCTACATCATATATTATACCTATATCCATATCCTCTGCACGTGTTTCCATTATCTTCTCAAAGCTTTGTCTGACCCAATGTGTGATTAATTGCCTATTAGTAAAAGCAAAATTTGCAGCAGCATTCATGCTTAGAAAATACTGTTGTCCAATCTCTGATGTGAACTCAACACTCACTAATTCTCTATCTGGTAATGATTTTATATCAACATGATGTTCCATGATTCTTAGAAAATCGCTTGCAACTTGATGCCCAAAACCTCTGCTTCCTGTATGTATCATTATCATTATTTGATCCTCTTTTTCGATTCCCATTGCTTTTGCAGCTTTTTCATCAAATATTTTCTCAACCTTTTGAATCTCCAAGAAATGATTTCCGCTCCCTAAGGATCCTATTTGCACTTTTCCTCTATCTATGGCTTTTTGAGAAATATATTCATATGAAGCTTCCTTTAATCTTCCATTTTCCTCTATAAATTCCTTATCCTCTTTCCATCCAAAGCCGTTCTGTATCGCGAAATCAACCCCTTTAATAAGTATTTCTAATAATTCATCTTTTGTAAATTTTATCTTTGCTTCTCCACCAAGACCTGCAGGAACATTTCTGAAGATCTCATCAACCAATTCTCTTATCTTATCCTTTATCTCATCATAAAACAAGTTTGTTCTTAATAGCCTTACTCCACAGTTTATATCAAATCCAACACCGCCAGGGCTAATTATTCCTTCTTCTTTTATATTAAAAGCTGCTACTCCTCCTATTGGAAATCCATATCCCTCATGTCCATCCGGCATTAGTATGGCATTTTTTACAATGCCCTTAAGTGATGCGACATTGCTTAATTGCCATAGCGTCTTATCTCTGCTCATATCTTCAAGTATTCTATCTGAGGCATATATTATTCCATCAACTTTCATTTTCTCTGTTTTCTTTAATTTCCATATATTTTCCTTTAGTTTTACAATTTTTAGATCCTCATTATTTATCTTTAACATATATTCCTTTTTCATAATTTTCAATATACATCATAGAAATTTAAAATAATTCAAATTGTTTTTGAAAAACCAGCATTGTCCAATAATATATTTTTGAAAAATTTGGTTAACGGGAAACATAGCCCTATTCAAAGGGTTAACTGCTCTCATGTGCTTCTTTAAGAGGTTATGGTTCCGCTTAACAAATAGAGAATTATTGGACAATGCCTGAAAACCCTTTTAAAATCCTGTCTCTTTTAATAATCTATGGTTGAAAAAAAGGATTCTAAGACAAGATATACTGCTCAAGATATAAAGGTGCTTGAAGGTTTAGAAGCTGTAAGAAAGAGACCTGCAATGTACATAGGGGATACTTCATTTAGAGGATTTCACCATCTCTTATGGGAAGTCATTGATAATAGCATAGATGAAGCCTTAGCAGGTTATGCAACAAAGATAGAAGTTATACTTCATAATGATGGTTCAGCAGAGGTTAGAGATAATGGTAGGGGAATTCCTGTAGATATTCATCCATCATATAATATCTCTGCCCTTGAATTGGTATTAACAAAACTTCATGCTGGTGGAAAATTTGATACAAAAGCATATAAGGTTTCTGGAGGTTTGCATGGGGTTGGGATAAGTGTTGTAAATGCTCTTAGCGAGTATTTGGATGTTAAAATAAAAAGAGATGGCAAAATATGGCATATGAGATTTAAAAAAGGAGAAAAAGAGAAGGATTTAGAGATAATTGGAGAAACAAAGGAGATAGGAACTATTATAAGGTTTAAGCCAGATAAAGATATATTTAAAAATTTGGAGTTTGATTATAAATACATAAAAGGCCGAGCAAAGGAACTTGCATATCTTAATAAAAATCTTCAGATTACATTAGAGGATAGAAGAACAGGAAAAAAGGAGACTTTTGTATATAATGAAGGAATTGTGCAATATTTGGATGAGTTGGTAAAATATAAACAGAAGGTTATAGAGAGGCCAATATATTTTAGCGAGCGCCAAGAAGGGGCAGAGGTTGAGATAGCTTTTTTATATGTTCTTGAGGATTATAACATAATAAGAGGATATGTAAATAATATTCATACAATTGAAGGAGGCACGCACATAACTGGTTTTCTCCAAGCATTAACAAAGACAATAAAATCTTATATCAATCATCTGAAAATAAAGACAAAATATGAGATAGAGGGAGATGATATAAAGGAAGGCTTGGTAGCCATAATTTCTTTAAAACTTCCTCAACCAGAGTTTGAAGGACAAACTAAGACAAAGTTGGGAAGTAGAGAAGGAAGAACCATAGTTTATAATGCAACATCAAAGCATTTGGAGGAATACTTTGATAGGCATAATGATGATTTGAAAAAGATCATTGAGAGAGTATTGAAGGCTGCTGAGGCAAGAATAGCAGCAAAAAAGGCAAGGGAACTTGTTAAAAGAAAATCTGCATTAGAATCGTTTGATCTTCCAGGTAAGCTCTCTGATTGTTCAACAAAAGATAAAGAAAAGGCAGAATTGTTCATTGTTGAGGGAGAGAGCGCAGGTGGTTCTGCAAAATTGGCAAGAGATAGAAATTTTCAAGCAGTTTTACCTTTAAAGGGTAAAATAATAAATGTAGAGAAAAACACTATGTTAAAAGTACTGAAGAATGAGGAAATAAGGACATTGATTTCAGCAATAGGTACCGGGATAGGTGAAAACTTTGATATTAATAAACTTCGATATGGAAAGATAATAATAATGACAGATGCTGATGTTGATGGGGCACATATAAGAACTTTAATATTAACATTTTTCTATAGATATCTACCAAAGCTAATAGAAGAGGGGAGAGTATATTTGGCATTACCTCCTTTATATAAAATAAAAACATCAAACAACGAGATTTATTATGTTTATAGCGATAAGGAAAAGGAGGAGCTAATTAAAAGATTAGAGAAGAGCAATAAAAAGATTTCAGAGGTTCAGAGATATAAGGGTCTTGGAGAAATGAATCCAGAGCAATTGTGGGAAACCACAATGGATCCAAAAAGAAGGAAACTTAAAAGAGTGGAGATTGAGGATGCCATAGAAGCTGAAAAGATGTTTACAATATTAATGGGAGAAAAGGTTGAGCCAAGGAAAGAGTTTATCTTAGAAAATGCGCCATTGCTCAAAATAGAAGAATTGGATATTTAATATCATAAAGGGATGATAAAATGAAATATCAAAATATACTTGTTACAGGTAGTGCAGGATTTATAGGTTTTCATTTATGTAAAAAGCTTTTGGAGGAGTTTTCTCATATTAATGTTTATGGTTTGGATAACATGAATAACTATTATTCTCCTCTATTAAAACAAAAAAGAAACGAGATATTGAAAAAGGACAAGAGATATTTTTTCTTTAAGATAGATTTTTCTGATTGGAATGCTTTAATAGATAGCTTTAAAGATAAAGAGATTGACTTGATTATTCATCTTGGTGCTCAAGCAGGGGTAAGGTATTCCTTAGAGAACCCATTTGCTTATGAGACATCCAATGTTAGAGGCACTTTAAATATCTTTGAATTGGCAAGGAAAAAAGATATCTCAAAGGTAATTTATGCCTCATCATCATCTGTATATGGAGCAAATAGCAAGATTCCTTTTAGCGAGCAGGATCCTGTAGAGAAGCCAATTTCTTTATATGCTGTAACAAAAAGAGCAGATGAGCTTATGGCATATACATATCATCATCTGTATGATATTGAGATGATTGGTCTACGTTTTTTTACTGTCTATGGGGAATATGGAAGACCTGATATGGCATATTGGAAATTCGCAAAAAAAATAATGAATAATGAGCCTATCGAAATATACAATTATGGAAATATGATGAGAGACTTTACATATATAGAAGATGCAATAAAAGGCATTTTGCTATCTATAGAGAAATCATTTGATTATGAAATTTTCAATATTGGAAATGATAACCCAATTAAATTGGAATATATGATTTCTTTGTTAGAGAAATACTTGGGAAGAAAGGCAATAAAAAATTATTTACCAATGCAACCTGGAGAAGTAGAGAAAACGTGGGCTGATCTCACTAAATCAAGAAAGATGCTTGGATATAATCCAGAAACATCTATTGAAGAGGGTCTAAAAAGATTCTCTAAGTGGTTTTTGGATAATTGGAACTGGCTAAAAGATATCTAAATGTTCCTTGGGTGTATAAGGTGTGCGGCATAAATGGCATTGTAAAAAGAGGAAAAAAGATATCTCAGCATGAGATTATATCAATGAATAAAGCAATAAAACATCGAGGCCCAGATGATGAAGGAATTTTCATTAATTCTTTGAATAAATTTGGAATTGGATTTGGACATGTAAGATTATCAATTTTGGATTTAAGTGAGAAAGGACATCAGCCAATGGGATATAGTATAGAGAATGACAAAATTATCTATAAGGATAAAGAATTAGAGAAAGCGGATATAATAATAGTGCACAATGGAGAAGTTTATAATTATCTTGAATTAGCTGAGAAGTATAATCTTAATAGAGAAACAAATACAGATACAGAGGTTATCTTAAAGTTATATTGTCTTAAAGGTATTGATTTTGTGAGGGAGCTTAATGGAATGTGGGCTTTCTGCATATATGATAAAAGAACATCCAAAATATTTTGCTCAAGAGATAGAGTTGGAAAAAAGCCGTTTTATTATCTTATCAATGATAAGGAATTCGTATTTTCTTCTGAGTTAAAGGGAATATTGAGCATAAGAAACATTAATAAAAAAGAAAATATTTCAAAGGAGGCTGTAGAATTGTATTTCTCTTTAGGTTTTATTCCTTCTCCTTATACAATCTATAAGAACATATTTAAATTGCCTGCCTCACATATCTTGATCTTTGATATTAATAAGTGGAAGATTTCATTAAGAAGATATTGGAAACTTCCAAAATATGCTCCTTCTTATGAGAACAAAGAAGCGCTTAAAAGAAAATTTTTGTCATTGTTGGAGGATGCTGTAAGGATAAGGCTGAGGTCAGAGGTTCCAATAGGTTGTTTTTTGAGCAGTGGATTGGATAGTTCTGTGGTTACTTATTTTATGAAAAAATTCGTAGGCAAGTCAAAATTACATTCCTTCTCTGTAGGATTTGAAGGAAAATATGATGAATCTCCTCATATAAAAAAGATAGTTAAGGTTTTTGATACTATTCATCATCACATATACTTTAATAAAAGGGATTTCGATAGTGTTTTAGATATAATCCCATATGTGTTTGATGAACCATATGGTGATCATTCTATTTTCCCTACTTATAAGATATCTGAATTTGCTAAAAAAGAAGTTGGTGTGGTGTTATCTGGAGATGGAGGTGATGAAATACTTGGCGGATATGAGATTTACGTCTATGCCAAAATCATTGATATATTAAGGAAACTTCCTTTCTTTTTACGTAAAATACTTGCGAGAATTCCTATGAAAAATAAAAGCGAGATTATATATAGGATTGGTGAGGCATTTAGATTGTCTCTTTTACCTTCTGAAAAAATATGGTCTGAGGCATATGCAGATATAATGTATAAACCTGAGATATATAAAAAATGGACAGAAAAAAGGATGAGGGAGGCACTTAAACTTGGAGGTTCCTTAGATGAGAGCATGAGAATCTTTGATTTGCTTTATAGAACTTTGGGAGATAACTATCTAACAAAGATGGATAGAGCATCAATGTATCATTCTTTAGAGGTTAGATGTCCTTTTTTGGATTATAGATTGATTGAATTTTGTCAGAATATTCCTTCTGAATTGAGAGTAGGAATCTTTAAGACAAAAAAATTTATGCGTGATGCTCTAAGTGGAATCTTGCCAAAAGAGATTATAAAAAAGAAGAAGCGTGGATTCACACCACCAATTGATAAGTGGATTGTTGATGAAAAATATATAAAGGAGATAAAAAAGAAAGATAAAATTCTAAAGGAAATCTCTGAGGATTTATATAGATTTTATAGGGAAAAAGTCTATCCTAATGCAAAAGATATCTTATATCATAGAATTTATCTTATAAGGTTGTATATATTCATAAAATGGTGGGAGAAATGGATAAGAGATTAAAAGTTTTCTACATCGCATTTTCTATCTTGTAATTTCATAAGATTTTATTTCCTCAAACAATTTCCTTGCCTTTTTATTCTTCTCAAAATGCTCTCTTATAGGTGCTATCATCTCATTCAAATATTTTGCAAGAGTATCCTTTAAATCTAATGGGTGAATTTCTCCTTTAATATATCTTGATTCCAACTCATCATATGAAAGCACCTCTAAGTTTCCTCCATATTTTGCTGGTCTCTCTATAATAACTCTATCATATCTTCTGAAAACAATTTCTTTAAAGTATTGAAGAATAGGATTATCATTAGCCTCTTTTTGTGGACAATAAGCTCCTCTTAATTTTCTTTTTATTTCATCATAAGAATCATGAACAAATATTGCAGTATCTGGCTTTGATTTGCTCATTTTTGAGGTGATAATAACATCTTTTCTTAAATCCTCATCCATATGCTGTGGCTTTATAGGTCCTTTTAATCCCATAAGGAGATTATGATGCACAGCAATAGGCTTTTTCCATTTTAATTTTTCTGCTATCTCTCTGGCAAGCACATTGACTTTTCTTTGATCCAAACCAAGCTGACAGATATCCACATCCAAATGAAATATATCAGCACATTGCATGCTTGGATAGAAAATGATAGAGGTCGAGTTTTCCATGCTCTCAACTCTACCAGCAATTGTTAATGCTCTCAAAGTTCTCCTTAAAGTATGATTCTGCGCAATCAAAATGACCTTTCTCCAATACTCTTCATCTGAGATAAAATCCTTATGCCAGCATACCTCTACCTTACTAAAATCAACACCTGCTGCCTTCCAAACCTCTATAAAATATTCTCCTACTTTTCTTATTTTTTCTATGTCTCCTCCAAATTTCAGATTTATCCATGCGAATGTATCAGCTAAAAGAAGTTTGAATTTAATGCCTGTCTTCAGCAATTCATTTATTAAAAGAGGTCTATATATACCAAAAGGTAAATGTGCAATACCTGAGGGCTCAAATCCATCATAAGCTACAGGATGTGTTTTAGTTTCAAACAGCTCTTTTAGATCTTTTTCAGTGATTATTTCATACGATATGCTCTTAAATATAGATATCTTTTCCTCAATATCCATAAAAATTCTAAAAGAAATTAAATTTAAAAAATAATCACATAAAAATACATAAGATATGGTACTATCCTCTAAAGAGATTGAGTTTTTAAACTCAAGAATAAAAATAAGGAGAGATGATTTTTTAGAGATAACATCACGTATATCTCCAAAAAGGAGGGAAAGACATATATTCAGATATGCTGAAAAAGGAGAAAAAGGAATATGCATATTCTGCAAGGAAAATTTGAGGAGATATGTAAAAATTGAAATTAATGGAAAGATATATAGAAGAGGAGAAAGCATAATTTTTTATAATAAATATCCTTTTGCATCACACCATCTTGTGGGATTGCTATGTGAAAAACATAACTTAGAAATGAGTGAGTTCTCTAAGGAGATGTTTGAAAACCTATTGTTATTGACAAGAGAATACTATAAAGATGAAGGTCTCGACAATTTTTATGTATATTTTAACATGAACTTTTCTCCAGAGGCAGGGGCATCACAACAACACCCTCATGTGCAAATATATATAGAAGATGCAAAAAGCACGCTTCATAGAACAATTGAAAAGAACAAAAATCTTTTTGCTATGTGGTTAGAGCAACATAAAGAAAAAGGATTACTTATAAACAAGAAAGATATCAAATATATATTTAACTATGCTCCTCTGGGCAATAATAACATAACCATACACCTTCCTTTCTCATCTTCCAAAGAGATGTTAAGGCTGAAAAGCATAAAGTTATTAAGTAATGGAATTATAAATATTATTCATCTCTATGATACTCTAAATGAGAGATGTTTTAATTTTAGCATATTTCCAACAAAGATTGGCACATTTGGATTTTTTATAACTCGAAATCAAGCGCGAGAAAGATATGTCAATGATAGAGGATTCATGGAAACAATATTGCGTGAAATTGTGGTTAACACAGACCCTAAGGAGATATCAAAAGCCTTCAATTCTTTTTTAAGAGAACACGAGGCTTAGTTCAACAATTATACACTTCTTTAAAAGGCTACTTTTTAACAAGGAATTATACCCCATCAATGAGCAGCAGTAGAGCAGCTAACCTTAAAGATGACATGCTACAAAACCTATAGTAATAGCGATTTCTTCCAGTTAACAAAATCATTTAAAATGGTTAACAGGAAGCATAGCCTTATTCAAAGGGTTAAATCGCTATAAGTGCTATTTGCGTGTTAAGTTTCCGCTTAACAAAATTTTGTTAATAAGGGATTATTGGACAACGCCAGAACACAAGAATTAAACGCAAAAAATATATCCTATAATGAGAAAAATATAATATATGGTCTTAGATATTATTTTTAAACCACAAGATTTGGAGACCCATCCTTTGGAGATGTTCATTTATAGTTTTCTTGTTACATCATTAAGCAGTATCTTTGCTTTAATCATTTTCAGTGAGCATTCCTCTGTTGTTTTTCCATTTCTTGTTACGTTGGCATTGTTGCCAGCGATGCATAAGATATTGAAGGATCAGGAAAGGATAGAGGAAAGATTTGAGAATCTCTCGTTTTTTGAAAGATATAAAAAGATATTGGAAATATATACTTTTTTCTTTTTGGGTGTAGTGTTTTCTGTTATCTTCACAATGGCTTTTTTGCCAAACAATTTTTGTGAAAAATTATTTTCTGATCAAATCTCAACCATAAATGCCATACGCAACGAGAATATTGAGATTCAGGGAAAATATTATAGCACATATGAAGACTTCTTAAGCATCTCTTATAATAACATTAAGGTTTTGGTTATTGCATTTCTTCTCAGTTTCTTTTTTGGTAGCGGTGCTTTGTTTATTTTATCATGGAATGCATCTGTTGTGGGAGTATTCATCTCGCTATATGCAAAGATATTGTCAGATGCATATGATAAGCATATCTTAATATCACATATTGAAGCATTTTTGAGCATTTCTTTACATGGCATTCCTGAGGTCTTTGGATATTTTCTTGGTGGAATTGCAGGTGCTGTGCTATCTTTTGGTCTTGTTGAAGGAGAAAATAGAAAGATTATTTTATGTGATTCTTTTAAGACATTGTTAGTTGCTATTTTCTTTATTTTATTAGGTGCTTTCTTAGAAAGTTTTATTGTTGCTTCACTATAAAATATTGTTTAACACATCCTTTAATATTTCTCGTATTTCATTCATTTCCTTTTTGTTCTCATATGCACATCCTATCACAGATTCGTGTCCTCCACAAACAAATCCCTTTTCCTTTAATCCCTTAGATATTCCCTTATCAAACAATCTCAATTTTCTATCATATCTAATGCTTATCCTTTTGCTTTTATAATTTACACATATTGCAATATCAAAACCTAATTGTGTAAGTAGATTTGCTATCTTGCTTTCCTCACTGCCTACAAAGGTATAGGCACACCAATAATCCTTTATCTTAAATACCTTTAATCTCTTCAATGCTTTCATCTTTATCTTTTTATCAATATCCTCAAATGATTTATATAAAAATGAGAAGTCTTTCAAATCTATATTATATTTATTTATTAAAAAAGAGATGATATTAAGATCCTCTTTTGATGCATATCTTAAATATCCAGTATCAGATAATATTCCCGCAATTGTATATACCGCAATACTCTTATTGATATCAAATAAAAGAGAATATATTTCATATAGCATTCTTGTTAAGGATGAATATCTTTTGATAATATGAAGATCAGCAATCTCTTCTATCTCGTTCTCTGCATGATGATCAAATAACATAATCTTAATCTTTTTTCTTTTTGATATTTTTTCTCTTATTTTTTTTGGTATTTTATGAAAATTTGCTGTATCTACAATTAGAAACACCACCTCTTCATTTTTTTCTATTTCAAACTCTGAGGCATCTCTATATAAAAAAGGAAACCTCTCCAACAATTTTTTTGCTTGAGAATTCATTTTCTCAATTATGATCTCTGATCTAATATTGAATCTCATTAATAAATCCTGAATAATTAACGCGCTACATATTGCATCCACATCTGCATGTTCATGAGGAACTATAAAAAATTTGCTTTTCTTATGCTTCTTTAAAAAATCTTTTAAATTCCTTGTGAAATCAACAATTTCAACATCCATAAATCTTAAGGAGATTTCAATCTTTTAAAAAGTTGGAACATATTAAAATTAGAATTATGAACCAGACAGATAGCGAAATACTATATGAGAAATATAAAGAAAAGATAAAAGAGTATTATTTACAGGATAATTTGCTAAAATATTATCAGCTTTTTGGACAAGACAGGGAGGTGGTTCCTGTAATAAAAGCAAAACATTATGCTAAAAGACCATCTATGCTATTATATGATACAGATTATAAATTGCATATTCTTGAAGGAGCAACTTCTTTCCATACTTCTGTTGAGAGATGGAAAAATGTTATGAAACTAAAAGAGATTGGTGAAGATAAGGACAAGATGAATGAGATAAGAAGCGGTTGGGATATTATAATAGATATTGATTCAAAAAGAGGAATAAATGATGCAAAAATTGTTGCTAAAACAATTATAGATTTCTTAAGAGATATCTTTGAGATTCATCCTATTTATATTAAATTCTCAGGAAGTAGAGGATTTCATATAGGAATAAGCGGCGCTTCTTTACCTCAAAAAATAGATGATGTGCCTATACAATACTTATATCCTGACTTATTACATAAAATATCCATCTATATAAAGGAAAAGCTTTTGAATACATTTAAGGCTCTTTTAAATTCCAATAATCCTCAAGATATAGTAGAGATAGAAAGCAATTGGTCTTATAGACATCTATTTAGAATGCCATATTCAATCAATGAGAAAACATATCTAATTAGCGAAGTAATACCTTGTGATGAATTAATGGATTTTGAGCCAGAAAATGCAAGAATAAGGTTCTTAGACAAACTTCAACCTTTCTTAGAGAAACCTTCAAAAGGAGATTTAGAGGGTTTATGTTACGAGGCTATAGAATATTATGAAAATAGCGAATATAAAAAAATGTTAAAGAACAAAGTAATTGAAAACTTAGAAAAAAGAAAAAAAGGATTCTTTTATGATATAAACTTGGACGAGATATTACAGGAAATCAATACAGCTAAAGAAGAGCTTATAAGAGAATATGGATCAAAGAGGTTTAATATAAGAGTTGAGGAAGAATTTTTTCCACAAACAATAAAAAACATACTTAAAGGATTGAGTGATGGAAGAAAAAGAGGCATATTTATTCTTCTTAATTTCCTTAGAAAGATGAACTGGACCTGGGATGAAATTGAAAAGAAGATAGAGGAATGGAACAATAAAAATCAGCAACCTTTAAGGGAAAGTTATATAAGAACGCAGATAAGATATTTTAAGAAAAATGAGGAGAAGATAAAGCATATTCCTCCTCCAAATTTTGAGACCCAAGGATATTATGATGATATGGGAGTGCTTGATAGGGAAGATTTAAAATTAGGAGTGAAGAACCCTATTACTTATGCATATAAAAAGAAGATGTTGTATTTAAAAACAAAGAAAAAACAAAAAAGAAGGGGAAAATATGAGAATATTAATAACAGGAACGCCAGGAACAGGTAAAACTTCAGTAAGTAAAAGATTAAGTCAACTAATAAAGATGGAGGTTGTTCATCTAAATGATATTATTTTTGAAAAAAATATCTATAAAGAGTATGATAAGGAAAGAGAAAGCTATGTGGTTGATTTGGAAAAAATGGAGAGAATATGTAAGGCATATGAAAATGTGATTATTGAGGGACACCTCGCACATTATTGTATGAGAGATGGAGATATAATAATAATCCTCCGCGCTAATCCTTTAACACTCAAAAAAAGATTAAAAAGAAGAGGATATAATATTAAAAAGATAGAGGAGAATGTTGAAGCAGAGATTGTAGATGCTATAACACAAGAGGTCTTAGATTTATCAGAGAGATATGATGTGGAGATATATGAGATAGACACATCTGACAAAAAGATTGATAGAATCGCGATAATAATAAAGAAGATATTGGAAAACAAAGAATATGGAAGACACTTTTTACCTGGAAATATTGATTATACAGATTATTTACTTGAAGGAAAAATTTAGGAGGTTTTTTTGTTAACTGGAAACATAACCTTTCAAAGAAGCGCATGAGAGCAGTTAACCCTTTGAATAGGGCTATGCTTTTCCTTTAACCAAATCTCTCAATTCTAAAATTATATATGCCAGAAAACCTCATTTAATATATTATGATTCTCTCAAGGAGGAAAGGCATATATTTGATGAATAGATATGTTTTTGATGGAAATCCTACAAGGGAGAGTGATCTCCTATTTGTGTCTCACGCGCATGAGGATCATTTACCAAATAAAAAAAGCAGAGCCTTGGCATCTTCACTTACAATAGATATTGCCAATATTAGAAAAAATAGAGCTTTATTAGATGATGGCTTGTCTCTTTGGACTAATGAGAATTTCTCTCTCTATAATGCGGGTCATGTTCCAGGAAGCAAGATGATAAAATTAAAGATTGATAATACAACTATCTTATATACTGGAGATTTCTCTCTTCATGAGAATCCCTTAGTAAAATTTGATTTGCCTTCATGTAGGATTGATGTTTTGATTATGGATGCCACATATTTTAGTCCATACTATTCTCTACCAGAACCTAAAAGTGTCATTGATGAAATAATAGATTTTATTCATAGAAATTATAAAAGTTCAATTTATTTCTTTGTTTATCCCTATGGAAAAAGCCAAATATTAGGAAGTTATTTTGATAAATATGGGATAGATTATACATTTTATATAGGATTTAAAAAATTAAATGAAACCTTAGAAAGACATCTTAATTATAAGTTTAATGGCAAGTATTTATCATTGGAGGATATAAGAAGAAAAAGCCATGGAATTTTTATTTTGCCATTAAAGTATAGACATATGATAAGAGGAGGAATTAAAGTTGGTATAAGCGGATGGGGTAAAAATCCATATTATGCAAAGATGCTAAACCTGGATAGGGTTTTTCCATATTCTGATCATGCTGATTTTGATGATCTATTATATTTTATTGAGAAAATTAAACCTGACATAGTTTATGGTTTTCAACTTAATGGAAATAAAGAATTCTTTGAAAAATATCTTCGGGAAGAATATGAAATCTATGCTCAGGCAATTTGATATGATGCGCCGGCCGGGAATTGAACCCGGGCCACCGCCGTGGGAGGGCGGGATCATACCACTAGACCACCGGCGCATTTCTTTGATAATATATTATATCTCCACTTTATTTTTAAAAATAATATAAACCAAAACAATAATTTTATTTTTTATGGAAAGGATACACATAATCCATATGCTATATAGATTACCAGAAGAACTCAAGCATTTTGCAATGCTCACAATATTGCGGTATCTTATCTATTCAGCGATAAACATCTTCTTACCCGCATATCTAATCTACAAATATGATTTAAAAACATCTTTGATGTTCTTGGCGTTTCAATATTTCTTTATATATACCTTTATATCTATTTCCTTTTTCAAAAGGTTAACCTCAAAATGCTCTGCTGAAATGATACAGATACTCTCCACTATATTTGGAGTTTTAGGTATTGTAGTGGTTTTCCTTATAAAGAATCTCCTTGGGATAATATTTGGAGCGTTTTTGCTAAATCTGAATTTTACTTTATATTGGCTTTCAAAACATTATGTAATAGTAAAATATGCAAAAAAAGAAGAGGAGATAGAAGAGTCTGTTATTATTGATAGTATAGGTAGAATAGTATATTTTGTGACACCTCTAATCTCTTCTTATATTATCTATAAACTTGGCTATCCAATATATTATGCCATAACCATATTTATTATATTTTCTATAATAGCATACATAATAACAAGAACAAAGAAGAAGAAAACATATTTTTATACAAAGGAAAGAGCATTATTTAAATACAAATTATTGTTCTTTTTAGAAGGAGTTATAGGAAGCGGATGGATATTATCAACAACTGCTCTTTTATTTTATAATATACATACAGATATAAAATTTTATGGTATATTAAAAGGACTTTCGCAGATTCTCATTATAGCCCTTTCTTTTTATATTGCACGAATGATAGATAAAAAGCACAATCTTAAGATAAGCATACTCTCTCTTATCTTTTTGGCAATATCCTTCTATCTTTATATTTTGTTTAAAGATAATATTTACGCTCTATCTATTATTGTAACATTAATATCTTTATTTTATAATCTTGGATCCATTTCTCCATCAGCATTTTTATATGAGTATGCAAAAGCAATAGATTCTGGCATAATCTTAGGTAGAGAAATATTACTGACGTTTGGCAGATCCATAATCTTATTTTTAAGTGTTTATTGTCAACAGATAATTTATGTAATTGCTTTTCTTACATCCATTTATGTATTCATATTCTATGAGATTGCCATCAAGCATAGAGATTTGCTATAGCTCTTCTATTTCTCATATCTTTTGATTTTTTCATTTATCTTTTCTATCATATTTTGTAGAAGTATATCATCACAATATGCTCCTTTAAGGCTTTTTATGCTCTCATATCTCTTCCTATCTAAGACATAAAAGTACTTATCTTTTAGTCCTAAGTCATTTATAGCAATTTCCAAAGCCCTTAAGCTTTCGCTTTCAGGTTTAAGATATGCAAAAATAATATCATAATCCTTATTATTTAAATATTCTTCTATTCTTTTTGCATTAATCTCTATGTATGCTTTTTTAATCTCTTCTGTTTCCTCATACTCGGGCCAGTCATATGCATTAAAAGGATACTTATTCTCAAACTCCCTTGGTATTACTCCAGGATTTGAGATTATAAGTTGGTGTATCTTGGCATAATATGGGGATCTCACAAGATATGATAATATCTTTCTATGTGTTTTAGAACTGGAATATGGTTTCTTATATGAACAATGTAAAAATAAGGCATACCTTTTTATAGCGGGTTTTTCATAAAAATATGATATATATTCTTGCCAGATATTATAATAGGGATGAATCAAATTTGAGATCTTTGCTCCTTTAAGTTCATTTTTTGCTTTTTCTTTATATTCCTTAGGAAAATGAGGGTAAATAACATAATCCTTTCCATAAATCTCAACTTTTGGATGGTATTTATATTCTCCAACAATTCTATAGAATTCTTTTAGCGTTATAGGCTTCCATCTTCCTTCTAACCACCAATCAAAAAGCTCGGCATATCCAGAATATGCAAAGGTATTCATAATGGCTATGCTATCAGAATATTTTAAAGCAAATTCCATTGTATTTTTAAAATCATCTTTGACATCTCTTACTCCTGGTAGGTTAACCATAACATATGTTCTTATTTTAAATCCATACTTTTTTGCTATATTCACTGCCCTTAAGAATATTTCTTTTGTTATACCTTTATTTATTATCTTGAGCACCTCATTATTTGCGCTCTCCAAACCCAATGCTAGATACACCTCTAACCCTTCTGAGTCTTTTTTTAATTCTTTCATTTTTTTCTCTGTAACAAAAGGGGGCCAAGTTTCAATTACAACCTTTTTAATATTTCTTTTTTTTAATTCATCAAAGATAAATTTCCTAACCTCTCTCGGTATCTGATTATCATCTATAAAACTGCCAGAATTATAGATCTTCACTACCTCTATTCCTTCTTTTTCCACATTTTTTATCTTTCTCAGAAATTCCTCTTTTAATTGTTTTTCTGTTTTGTTATAAAATCTTCGTTTTTTACTTAGAACACAAAAAATGCACTTTCTCCATGCACATTTTCCATTTTCTAGAATAATAACTTTGCTTTTTAGCCCTTTTAGCATAAAGATGATTTACAAAACAAAATTTTTAAAGGTTCAAGATAATTTAGATAAGAATTATGAATAAAGAAGAATACAAAATAATCGCTTTTTGGTTGAGTTTATTTATGCTATTTGTTCATATTCTTCAAATCTTATTTCCAAGCATTAATGAGAAACTCATTCTAAATAATCTCGCTTATGTTGAGATATACAGATTCGTAACCTCAATATTTTTGCATTCAAGTATGGAGCATCTATTACAGAATGTTATTGGTCTTATGATATTTGGTTTAATTTTGGAGGGAGTAGTAGGTTGGAAAAACTTTCTAAAAATCTTTTTACTTAGCGGAATAATAGGTAATATAGCTATGTTAATCTATGATCCTAACATTAATGGATTAGGAAGTAGCGGTGGAGTGATGGGAATCATTGGAGCATTGGCATATTTAAGACCATGGATGCCTGTTTATTTCTTTGCACCACTTCCTGTTATTTCTCTTGCGATAATATACTTTATAATTGATCTCATAGGCTTAATACATCCTACTGAGAACATAGGATATGCTGCACATATTGGTGGATTTATTACAGGAGTAATATGGGCACATTTAAATAGAGAAAAATATAAGGATATTAAAACCTTAGAGGAGGATTCAGAAGATATAGATGATGAGGAAGCATATTCTATAATTAAAAATATAAATTTTAGGATAGAAAAATATTTAAATAAATACTACAATATATTACTATAGTGTTTCTGTATATGTACAATATATAGTATCGCTATATATTGGCATATCTTGAAATAGGAGGGAGAAATATGTTCAAAAAAATAAGAAAAAGAGATGGAACAATTGTTGATTTCGATGCTGAGAAAATCACAAATGCTATTGCAAAAGCAGGAGAAGCAACAGGAGAATTTGATAGGCGCATTGCTAAGAGATTAACATTAAAAGTGCTAAATTTAGCACAACAAGTTATTAAAGATGACATTCCAAGCGTGGAGGAAATTCAAGATATTGTTGAAGAGGTCTTGTTGAATTCTCCTTATAAAAAGACGGCGAAGGCATATATAATTTATAGAGATGAGCATGCTAAAATAAGGGAACTTGTTTCTAAGGCAAATTCAGAATTAGTTGATCAATATCTCAATAATCTTGATTGGCAAGTTAATGAAAATAGCAACATGTCTTTTTCATTACAAGGGTTAAACAATTATATTTCCTCTGAAATAAGCAAGATTTATTGGTTGAATAGAATTTATCCAAGAGAGATAAGGAGAGCACATATAAATGGAGATTTTCATATCCATGATTTAGGTATGCTATCTGTATATTGTGTAGGATGGGATTTGATGGATCTTCTAATAGAAGGTTTTAAAGGAGCATCTGGGAAGATTGAGAGTAAACCAGCAAAACATTTCCGCAGCGCTCTTGGACAGGTGGTTAATTTCTTTTATACATTGCAAGGAGAAGCAGCGGGAGCTCAAGCATTTTCAAATTTTGACACTTTCTTAGCTCCGTTTATAAGATATGATGGCTTATCATATAAAGAAGTAAAGCAGGCAATTCAGGAATTTATTTTTAATGTAAATGTCCCTACACGTGTTGGTTTCCAAACACCTTTCACAAACATAACATTAGATCTTGCTCCTCCTAAACATTTAGCAAATCAACAGGTTATAATAGGAGGAAAATTGCAAGATGAAGTGTATGGAGATTTTCAACACGAAATAGATATGTTTAATCGAGCCTTTCTTGAGGTTATGATGGAAGGGGATGCAAAAGGAAGGATATTCACCTTCCCTATCCCTACATATAACATAACAAAGGATTTTGATTGGGACAATCCTAATTTTGATTTACTTTGGAAGGTTACATCAAAGTATGGTATTCCATACTTCTCAAATTTCATTAATTCTGATATGGATCCAGCGGATGTGAGATCAATGTGCTGTAGATTAAGATTAGATAATAGAGAGCTTAGAAGAAAGGGAGGAGGTTTATTTGGGGCAAATCCATTAACTGGGAGTATTGGTGTAGTAACAATAAATATGCCAAGAATAGGATATCTCTCTAAGGATGAAACTGAATTTTTAGAGAGATTGGAAGCATTAATGATATTAGCAAAAAACAGTTTAGAGATTAAAAGGAAGGTATTGGAAAAATTTACAGATAAAGGGTTATATCCTTACACAAGATATTATTTGAGAAACATTAAACAAAGCCTAGGAGAATACTGGAAAAATCACTTCTCTACAATTGGTTTGGTAGGGATGAACGAGGCATGTCTAAATCTTTTAGGAGTGACTATAGGGGATAAAGAAGGCAGAAAGTTTGCAATTAAAGTTTTAGATTTTATGAGAGAAAAGCTTATTGAGTTTCAAGAGGAGACAGGGAATAATTATAATTTGGAAGCAACACCAGCTGAAAGTACAAGTTATAGATTGGCAATGATTGATAAAAGAAAATATCCTGATATTATATGCGCAAATGAGGAAGGGTATAGAAAAGGTGCTGAACCATTTTACACAAATTCTACGCAATTACCAGTGAATTTTACTGATGATATTTTTGAGGCATTGGATTTACAAGATGAATTGCAGATAAGGTATACAGGAGGCACAGTATTCCATATCTATATAGGAGAAAAGATAGATAACCCGAATATAATAAAATTATTAGTAAAGAAAATATGTGAAAACTATCGATTGCCATATTTTACAATAACACCTACATTTAGCATATGTCCATTTCATGGATATATTGCTGGAGAACATCATCTCTGCCCTGTTTGTGGCTCAGAATGCGAGGTATATTCCCGTATAGTGGGCTATTTCAGACCCGTAAAGCAATGGAATAAAGGTAAAAGAGAAGAATTTAAGATGAGAAGTAGTTTTAAGGTGAGTGTGTGAGAATTGGAGGACTTCAAAAGGTTTCTTTTATTGATTATCCTGGTAAGATTAGTGCTATTATTTTTACACAAGGATGTAATTTTAGATGTCCTTATTGTCATAATCCAGAATTGGTTGATTCATCTTTATTTGATGAGCCTTTGGATATAGAAGAAATCTTCTCTTTTTTAAAATCAAGAAAGGGAAAAATAGATGGAGTAGTAATCACAGGAGGAGAGCCAACAATACAACCTGATCTCAAGGAATTTATAAAGGAAATAAAGCAAATGGGATTCTTCGTGAAATTAGATACCAATGGAACAAATCCAGATGTTGTCCGTGAGTTATTAAGAGATAGAATGATAGATTATATTGCAATGGATATAAAAGCGCCTTTAGAAAAATACAAAGATGTTGTTAGAGTTAATCTTAACATTGATGATATAAAAGAAAGCATCTCTTTAATTATGTCTTCCTCTATTGATTATGAATTTAGAACAACTATATGCAAAAAACTACTTGATAAAGATGATATCATCAGAATTGCAAAGCAGATTAAAGGAGCTAAACTTTATGTTTTACAAAAATTTGTAAAATCTAAGACATTAGATCCTTTTTTTGATGATGAAATTCCTTATTCTGATGAGGAATTATTAGAACTAAAAAAAGAGATTGAGAGATATGTTAACAAGTGTGCTATTCGTTGATACAATGATATATCTTTAAAAATTTTACTAAATTCTTATTATAAGTAATATATGGATATTGAATTGGAAGATATGATAATAAATAATGATAGATATAATATAAGGAATAAAAATGAAAAAAAGCTTTTTGATGTATATAGAAGATGGGCTATGAATTTTTATTCTAAGATTTATGGGGATCCAATCTATTTAACTCAAGAGGAACTTAAAACAATATTCAAAAAAACACTCAATACAGTATTGAACTTCTCAAAAGAGGTTTATAAAAAGTTAGATAGTAGGGTAATTTATGATATAGGATGTGGTAGCGGTATCGCTGAATTCTATGTGAATTATATAAATAGAAAGAAATTCAATAACGAACTTCTCATTATTGGAATAGATAATGAATTATATAATGAAGGAATATCAGAACTTAAACAAAAGTTTAATGTTCAAAATAATTACTTCTTAAAAATCTCTAATCTTGAGAGTTTCTTTTATCAACTTAAGAAGTATGGGGGAGAGATGGTTGGGTTCTCAAGTAATTTTGGAGACCCTCTTTATCTTACTAATATGATTTTTTCATCAAAAATTTTCTCACATTTCCTTTATTTTGATATAAATACATACGTTGATCCATCAAAAATAAGGGACATTTCAAAAATATCCAAAGAAAATAAAGAATATGAGATAAAAATTATATGCGATGCATCTGGACATCCAAAGAGCATTCCTCTCATAGGAGATTTATATATCTATCTTGAGAAGAAAAAGAGATAAAGAGATTAATATGCCTCAAACAATATATTTTCCTTATTTATTCCTCTTTCTATAAGTTTTGAATTTACATCTTGAACCATTGCAGGCATTCCACAAAGAAAGTATGTTCTATCATTTGATATCAATTTTCTATTATCATCAAATAAGATATCTTGCACATGACCTTTATAAAAATCTTTATATTCTCTCTCATCCCTACTCAATATCGAATAATACTCAAAATTTTTTATCTCATTAGAAAGTTTTAAGAAGAGATCATGATATGCTACATCCTCCCTATATTTATTTCCATAAATCAAAACAATAGAATTGTACTTTCCTGTTTCTGCTAACTCAAGTATCATGCTTCTAAAAGGAGTAATGCCAGAACCTGCTGCTATAAATACAAAATCTCTTGTTGGAGCATTATCTAATATCATATGCCCTTTACTTTGGCTTATCTCTACTTCCTCTCCAACTTTTAGTTTCTCATATACATAACTTGACACCTTCCCATTTTGCTTTCTTTTTATTCCAAATTCTAATATTCCTTCTTTTCTTACTAATGATGGGGGAGATGCAAAAGAATATGCCCTTGTTTCCTTTTCACCATTAATAAAGAATGATAGTAAAGCGAACTGACCTGCCTTGAAATCATAGCTTTCTTGTACCTTAATTCTTAGATGGCAAAAATCTCTTGCAATAATTTCCTTACTTATTACTTTACCTTTTATTGTTTCCATTTCAATCGCCTCTATTTGAAATCCATGCTTATTCTGCTTGGAGTTGCGCCATCTTCGTGAATATATTTGCTATTTTTCTTTTTATCATAAGGTATACTTGCAGGTGAGCACATTTTTTCAAATACCAATTGGCATATTCTCATATTAGGATAGACCTTTATTGGAAGCTTTCCAACATTCCCTATCTCTAATGTTAACTTTCCCTTAAAACCAGGATCAACATATCCCGCTGTCGCATGAATTATTAATCCCAATCTTCCCAAACTACTTCTTCCTTCTAATCTTCCAACAATGTCATGGGGAATTTCAACCCTCTCTAAGGTTGAAGCTAATATGAACTCTCCAGGATGAATAACAAAAGAATCAACGTTCTCATAAAGTATGCTGTTCTCATATTCCCTAACCCTTATTTTACCTATGTTATATGTTACCAATTCCTTATCATCAAAATTTTTTGTATCAATATATTCAATAGCACTTTGTTTAAATACCCTAAACTTGTTATCTAATCTTAAATCAATAGAACTTGGACCAAGTTGTTCCTCTATATTTATAGGCTCAACAATAATCTTTTTTTGCTCTAACATCTCTTTTATTTCTCTATCTGAGAGGATGCACATTTATATCCCCCAATCAAAGAAAGATTTTCTTTTTTCTTCTCCAAAGTAATCTTCCCATTCCTTATCTTTCTTTATTCTATTCCAAAAATCTTTTAATTTCTTTTCAGTTTTATCTATTGTGCTTTTTGTATTTCCAATGCCACATGTATTTCCAACTCCTATTATCAATACTTTCTCAGATTTCTCCACGACCTCTTCCAACATCTTTTCTAAAACTTTTATAGCATTATCTTTAGCATTATATATTTCTTTTTTCATAGGTATTGATGCCTCCTCAGACGACATCTTTATAATGATACCATCCAGAGGTATATTATATTTTACTGCCAATTCCTCTATTTGATGTCTCTCAACACCAATACCTCCCATCATAACCCCAACCCCTTCAACTACACTGCCTGTTTTTTCTCCTTCTAATTTTGCTGCAGCATCTATTGTTATGATATGATTTATCTTGTATTTCTTTATGGCTTTCTCTACACCTTCCCCTACTTTACCTAACTCAGCACCAGGCCCTTTTGCTTTCATTACATATACGCTTCTTTTCCCTATTTTCTCTTTACTAATTACAACGCCTTTTGCTATTTCTTTACCTTCTCTTGTTTTTATTTGGGCAGCAATTAGAGGTCCAATTCCATCACCAACAGGGATATTGTTTGCGAATGATTCAACTGCCCTCGCATTTGCTTTTGCGATTTTTGTTATCATTGGCATTGTCATTTGAAGAATCAATGCTAATTGTATGTTATTTGTTTTTTTAATCAATATTATGTAATGTTTCAAAGTTTTATAAAGCTGATTAAGCCCTGTTGTGCCTATTAATGCGTACTTCATATCTTTTTTATGCTCCTCGCCTTCCCCTCTCATAAATTTATTTATGAAATAATCAAATCTTTGCTCATATCTGTTAAGGATATGCTCAATTTTTTTCACAAGATTTATTGGCTCTATATCAACTGGAAATGCAACTACAAAATCCAAGAAATTATTTATTAACTGTTTTGTTTTTTTATCTTTTGTTTTGAAGTGCTTAAAAAGAATCCTTTTTGATTTGTTCAAATAATTTTCTATTTCTCTTAAATCGCTTTCCAATTTCCATGTGATTTGCATCATATATAACTTTGGATATAAAAAGAAAAAAAGTATAAAAATTAACCAACCTATCCAATTATCAAATAAAAGTTCCTTCACCTTATCACCTTTTTATAAATCTTGGAATTTGAAGAATTGGCGGTAAAGATAGAACTTCTGTTAAATACATGAATTTTGGAATTCCTCTTTTTATTATGGCATTGAGTATCTCTACTTCTTTTCCTTTTAAATTCCCCTCTTTTTTCCAATTTTTTTCCAAATCCCTTGCTTCTTTTTCATCTTTTGTCGCATACAAAATATCGCCATTCATGCTCAATAATGCAACTTCATTATTATTTTGAATATATCTTATCATAAAAGAATATTTTATATTTAACGCAGATATCTTAATTTCTTTTTCCAATAATGAATTAATTATCTTTGTTTCTTTAACATCTTCTATTTTTGGATTGTGCTCTATTTTTACTTTTCCAATTATAGGTTTTTTAACCTCTCCTTTTATCTCCTTAATTGTTATTCCTACTATAGACATATTTTCACCCTTATAGAAAAATTTCATTATTAAATATTTAAAAGTTTTACTATAATGTAGCATGCTAACTTTAAAGAGAGGTTAACTGCTTCAATGTGCTTCATTAAGAGCATATTTTTCCCTTAACCAATTTTTATTTAAAAAATTTTGGTTAAGGGAAAGCATAACCCCTTCTCGAGGCATATCACAGCAGGTAATCTCTCCGAGCGTTTAGGAAGCAGCTAACCTTTCTTCAGGTTAGCATGCTGTAATATGGTCGCGAATATGATATCATCCCGTTAACCATATTATTCAAAATTAAATAAAATTTGGTTAAGGGGAACTATGCCTTACATCTATACCTTCATTGCAGCAGTTAACCTGAAGAAAGGTTACCTGCTCAAATGTGTTTTTGAGATGGTATGTTTCCCCTTAACCATTTTTATTCAAAATAATTGGTTAACGAGCAGAAATCGCTTTTCTAAAGCATACTGTAGCATGATAATCTTCTTTTTAGGTTATCTGCTTCTAATGTGTTTTCTTGGTTATGTGTATTTTCCTTTAACAAAATTATTTAAAATGCGAGAAAATTGCTTTTTAAGTTAAAAATTATATTAATCTTCTTCGATATAAATAATATTTATGGTTGAGAAGATACCTACAGGGATTCCTGGTCTGGATGAATTGCTATATGGAGGAATACCAAAAGGTAGCGTAGTCTTGGTTTCTGGAGTGGCGGGATCAGGTAAAACTACTTTTCTATCTCAATTCTGTTGGTATGGGCTTGTAAGAGGAGAAAGATGTCTTTTCATAACCTTAGAAGAGATGCCGGAAGAGATAAAAGATGACATGTTACAATATGGATGGGATTTCAAAAGATACGAGTCAGAAGGAACATTTAGAATTGAATATTTTGATCCATTTGAGTTAAGTGATATGAGCCACAGATTAAATGATCTCATTGAAGTTAATAAGTTTGATAGGGTTGTAATAGATTCTTTATCTTTATTAGGAATGTATATAAAAGATGAGTTTGAAATAAGAAAAAAACTCTTTAAAATAATTCAGAATATAAAGAAATCAGGAGCAACTGCTTTACTTTCTGGTGAAATTCCTGAACATGAACCAAACAAGCTATCAAGATATGGTGTAGAGGAATTTGTTGTTGATGGAGTAATCGTGCTATATTATCATAGGATGAGTGATGGCAATTTTGGGAATATAGAGATTAGAAAGATGAGAAGGACAAAACATGCTCACGGAACATTTCCAACTTTTATAACCAACAAAGGATACGAGGTGAGTACAGAAAAAATATAAAAGTATAGTGATATATAAAATATATTGAGACACCATAAAGTATATATAATACTAAGGAACAATAATTAATTATAATATTTTGGAGGGTTATAATATGAGCGAGAAAAAAAGTATGGAGGACATGCTAAAAGAATTAGAAAAACTTGCAGGAGAAATAGAAACAAAAAAGAAAACTTCTTCTAAAAGAAAAAAATCTTCTTCAAAACAGAAAGAGATAAAAGATGAGAAAATAAAGGAAGATTTAAATAAAGTAAAGGAGATAAAGAAATCTTTGGAAGTTTTGGAAAAAGAGGTGTTTGTCAAGATAAATGATCCTGAGAAGATAATTAATAATCTTTTAGAGAGCAAAAAGAGGGTAAAAGACATCACTACAAGTCTAATGGCTTTGATTAAGCTTAGCAAATTAAGAGAGGAAATCATTGAAAGATTAAATAAAGATATTTCAGCTTTAAGAGAATTATCAAAGGAGATAGAGCATGAACTCAATTTAGATGAATATACCAAAACATTAGGAAAAGAGATTGGTAAAATAGATGAGGACATCATTACTCAATACATCGATACTATTGAAGAAGACATAGAGGAGATAAGGAGATACATGGGAATAGCAAAATGATACTTTTATGATAAGAGATATTTGTTAAAGCAGAGGTGATTTAGATGAAATTAAAAATAAAGGCTCAGAGTGCCACAGAATATTTGATGACATATGGTTGGGCGCTTTTAGCTATTGCAATTGTTGGTGGATTATTGTATATGTATGTGTTTAGCAACAAGGAGTGTACAGAGGTAACAAAAGGATGGTCCCAGCAAGGTGTTGTAATCGTGCCAAATGAATACCAAGTGATGACGGATGGAAACATTAGTATGATAGTAAAAAACAATTTAGATAAGACAGTATATATAACCAAAATAGAAGTTGATGGTAATGTATGTGATCTTTCAACAACTAAGATTACTTTGGCACCAGGAGAGCAAATTCAAATCTCTACAACAGGTACATCATGTGATAGTGGAACTGTAAAGGCAAATCCAAGAAATGAAAATGCATGCGAGCAGATAAATATCAAATTCACATATGATGTTGAAGGAGGTTTATCAAATAAGATTTCTAGTGGTAGCATTATAGCAAGAATTGTGGCACCTTAAAATTAGAGTATTTTTTCTATTATTGAGCACAAATTCCTTGCCTTTTTTTCTTTTCTTATTAGATATGTGCTCTCTAATCTAATACCAAATTTTCCTTTAAAGTATACTGCAGGTTCAAGCGCGACAATCATGTTCTTTTTAAGTATTTCATTCTCATTAAAATTTGGTGATTCATGAATCTCTATCCCTACACCATGTCCAAGCATATGATATCTACTAAAAATTCCTTTTTTATATTTCCTCAGACAATCCTCTGCAATCTTTTTAAGCTCCTGAACATCCATTCCTTCTTTTGCATAATCTTCTAAAATACCTAAGGTATAGTACACATCTTCAAATACCTCTCTATATATATTTTTTCTTGGAATTGTTATTGTAATGTCTGAGCAATAACCATTAAATTGGGAGCCAAAATCTATCATAACTATATCCTTAGCTATGTATTTTTTTGGTATATGATGTATTGATGATGTATTTTTCCCATAACTTACAATAGTAGGAAAGGCGGCTCTTGCATTATAGTCTATTATTCCTTTCTCAATTTCTTTGGCTAAATCTGTCTCGTTTATATCAAAGATTCTTTTAGAGATTATTTTTTCATAAACTCTCTCATTTATTTTGCATGCTTTTTTTATATTTTCAATCTCATCTTTTGTTTTTACTTCTCTTTTTTTATCAATTTCTTTGCTTATATCTATTATCCTAAATTTCTTTCTTATTTGTTTTATTTGAGCATGGTAGAGGTCATTTAAATATACACCCACCTTAACTTTATTTTTTATTATATCATTTACATCTTTAATTTCTCTATCTGAGATTATCCAAAACCGTACATCATCTTTATTTCTCTCTTTATCTTTTATTAAATAATATGCAATTTTTTGATATGGAAAAACAATTAAAGTGTCTATTTTATTTTTAGAGAATATCTCTCTTATTATCTCTATCTTGCTTGATTTTAATATTTTACTTAGATTGGACATAAAAAGAAAAAAGAATAAAAATAAATTAAAAAAGTTATTTTAGTGCGTCAGGGTTATTTTTTCTTTTTCTTCTTTTTCTTCTTCTCTATTTTTTCTATTCCTATCTTTTTCACATTAGCCTTATAAATCTCGTCACCCATCCAAGATGGCCTGTTTGCAGGTGCTTTAACCTTTGTTCTAGAACCTTCATATATATGTATTTTGTTTGTTCCTCTTTCCCTTAATCTTATTTTCTTATATCCTCTGTTTGCAGCCTTTAATGCTGCTTGTCTTGGTGTCCTTCCAGTGAATACACCGATTTCATTTCCTTTGTCATCTAGCAATACAAAATACCTTTTTCCTTTTTTACCTGCCATTTTCACCTACCTCCTTGACCTCTCCATATAGAATGTCACATGCTTATAATATATTATATATCCGAAAATATTTATATATTTATCGGTTATCATTAGATTTTTGGCATTGTCCAATAATCCTCTATTAACAAAATTTTGTTAAGCGGAAACTTAACACGCAAATAGCACTTATAGCACTTAACCCTTTGAATAGGGCTATGCTTCTCGTTAACCATTTTAAATGATTTTGTTAATGGGAAGAAATCGCTATTACTACAGGTTTTGTAGCATGTTAACCTCATCTTTAAGGTTAGCTGCTTTACTGCTGCTCATTGACTGGGTATAATTCCTTGTTAAAAAGTAGCCTCTTAAAGAAGCGCATCAGAGCAGCAAATCTTATAGAGCTAATGCAATTCAAAGGGTTAAACTGCTCTCATGCGCTTCTTTAAGAGGTTATATTTCCGCTTAACAATAGAGAATTATTGGACAATGCCTAGATTTTTATAAGAAACTTTTAAAATACTTTATATATATCAAGAATTTATGGGAGTAAATATAAGAGAGCTTGTGGATGATTGTAGAGAAGAGATTTCCTATGAGATGCTTAGCGGCAAGACAATAGCATTAGATGCATTTAATATTCTCTATCAGTTTTTGGCAGCAATAAGACAGCCTGATGGTACACCTCTTATGGATTCTAAAGGCAATATAACCTCTCATCTCTCTGGGATTTTTTATAGGAGCATATCCTTGATGGAATATAATATAAAATTGGTGTATGTTTTTGATGGAGAAAAGCCAAGTTTTAAGGAAGAGGAGATAAAAAAGAGATTACAGGCAAAGGAAGAGGCTGAGGAGAAATGGAGAAGAAGCATAGAGGAAGGTAACTTAGAGGAGGCAAAAAAATATGCTCAGGGAGCATCATATCTTACACCTCAAATGGTAGAGGAGGCAAAGAGACTGATAAAAGCTATGGGTATGTGCTATGTGGATGCTCCATCAGAGGGAGAAGCACAAGCAGCATATTTAGCAAAGATTAATAAAGTATATGCCGCAGGATCTCAGGATTATGATTCATTGCTTTTTGGCTCTCCAATTTTGATAAGGAATCTTGGTGTTACTGGTAAAAGGAAGATTCCTGGAACGAATCAATATAAAGAGATAAATTTGGAGAGGATTTTTCTTGAGAAGATATTGGAAGAGTACAAACTTACACAGGATCAATTGATATGTTTAGGTATCTTGGTTGGTACAGATTATGCAGAGAACGGAGTAGAGGGTATAGGAGTAAAGAAGGCATTAGAGATAGTAAGAATATACAAAACACCAGATAAAATATTTTCTGCCATAAAGGATAAGTGGGAACATGATGTTGATTTTATGAAAATATATGAGTTTTTTAAAGAGCCTCCCGTAAGAGATGTGGAGATATCTTTTGATAGATTGAATGAAGAAGAAATATATAAGATCCTTGTAGATGAGCACGATTTTTCTCAAGAAAGGGTCTCTAATGCTATAGAGAGATTAAAAAAAGCAAAGAGTAAAACATCCCAAAGGACACTTTTTAGTTTCTGAATGAGAGGGAAGCTATGAATTTTAAAATCACAGAAAATTATAAGATTGGAAAAATTGTAACATTTATTCCAAACAAAGCATTGCCTGTGTATAATTGGTTTTATTATAAGGAGGGATTTTCAAGACAATTTGTGGAATATGCATATAAGAGATTAAATATAAGTGAAGATGATGTGATTCTTGATCCTTTTGTTGGATGTGGAACCTCTGCATTATATGCAAAAGAGATGGGAAATCTCTTTTATGGATTAGATGTTAATGATGTTGCCATATTAGCTGCGAATGTTAAAACTTATGATTATGATATTTCTATTCTTAAGAACTATGCTAAGAAAATCTTAAAGAAGCCAACAGAACATGAGATAAAAGAGGCTGAGAAAGAGATTGAGAGGATAACTTTATCTATAGTAAAGAAAGCATATCCTTCACCTGTATTAAAGCAAATTTTGGCATATAAGCATAAGATTCTAAATAAGATAGAGGAGAAAAAATATCAGGAGTTTTTTATCTTAGGATTGATGAAAACATCAACAATAACCACATACGCAAGAAAGGAAGGAGGGAGTATAAAGATAGATAAAAAAAGGAAATTTCCTCCTGTTAAAGTTGCATTTAAAAATATCATCAAAAAAATGCTCTCAGATTTGCAAAAAATTAATTTTAAAATTGATGAAAACAAAATCATTATAATAAAGGGAGATGCAAGGGAGCTGAGCAGATATGTTAAGGATAAGATAGATGTTATTATCACATCTCCTCCATATTTAAATAAAATAGAATACACTAATGTCTATGCCTTAGAACAATATCTTTTTATTTCAAAAAGAATCTCAAGACCTGCTGTGAGGTCTTATATAGGAGAGATAATTGAGGAAGAAGAAGATGTGTTTTATGGTAAGTATCCTATGAACAATATAAGTAGAGCATATTTTCGTGATATGTATCAGGTTATCAAAGAAATCAAAAAAATTTCCTCTAATAAGATGAGAGGTGCTCTTGTGATAGGTGATGGATGCTTTCCTAATGGAGTTGTAAAAAGCGATATTTTAATAAGTGAGCTTCTTGAAAGAGAAGGATTTGCTGTTGAGGAAATAGAAAGGGTTAATGTAAGGTGGTGTATGAGAAATCGCATATCAAAAGTTGGGCCAATGCATGAAAGCATAGTTTGGTTTAGAAAATAAATATCACTTCTTTTTATTACCCATAAATGCCTTCATTAGCTCTAATGGCAATACAAATACAAACTTCTCATTTGGATCAGAGGAAATCTCTGCTAATGTATGCAATGTTCTTAGATTTATGGCAGCGGGTTGTTTTGCGATTAGCTCTGCTGCCTTTGTAAGATTCTCTGCTGCCTTTATTTCTCCCTCTGATTTTATAATAACAGCCCTCCTCTCCCTTTCTGCCTCTGCTTGTCTTGCCATTGCTCTCCTCATTTCTTCAGGTAACTCTATATCTTGCAACCTAACACCTGTAACATCAATACCCCAGTCATCTGTTATTTTGTCAACTATTTTGCGTATATCCTCTGCTATCTTTTCTCTTTTCTGTAATAGGCCATCTAAATCCACTCCACCAATGACATCTCTCAAAACTGTTTGGGCATACATTATAGTTGCATAAGAGTAATTTTCGACATTAAGCACAGCTTTTTCAGGATGTTGAACTCTAAAGAATACAGTAGCATTTATTTTAACAGGAACATTGTCTTTTGTGATTACTTCCTGTTTTGGCAGATCAATGGTTTTTACTCTGATATCAATCTTTATTAATTTTTGGATGATGGGAAAGAACCACATTAATCCAGCATCATACTTCCCTGAGTACTTACCTAAGGTGAAGAGAATACCTTTTTCATATTGAAATATAACCCTTATACCTGAGATAGCGTATAATATTAGCAACACACCAATAATAACCCAAACATAACTAAAGGATAACAACATCACAACTCCCAAAATGAAAATTAAACAACCAAAAAGCACATATATTGCTCTTTCCATATACTTTATTCTTTCAAGAATATTTAAAAATTTTTTATAAAAATAAAAGAAAAGGAAAGGGATTAATTTTATGCTATCACTCTGTGCTTGCCAATATTGTCAATGTACCTGTTGGCACATTTCCGTCAGGTACTCCATAAGGTACATGCAATTCTACATCTGCAATTAAACTATCTCCTGGATATATGGTATTGCCATTATTCAAAGTTAATCCTACCTGACTACCACCAAATGCAGTACATGAACTTGCTCCTGGTGCATCTGCATTCCATCTAAAGATTCTTATTTTTGAACAGTCATAGTATACGGCAACACAATATGTAGTACCTCCTATTTCTATACCATTTATAAGACCCCAATCTGAATCTCCTGTAGCGCCAATATTTGCCCATTTAACATTTCCATCAATCAAATCAATTGTACCTGTGTTTGTAGTGTTGTGAGGCTCCACTCCTATCACAATATCTGCATCTGTGCCTGTGGAACCATTACAATATGGTTCTGGATCTGTTGAAGTTGTTGCATTTATCACCCAGAAATATTCATGGTTAGCATCTCTTATTTTTCCAAAACTTACCCAATTGTCTGGTTTCTGGAGATATATGTAATCTGTGCTTGAATTGAATTCTACTCTATCAACAAAACTCATGTTTGCACCTGTGTAATCTGTTGGCTTTAACAATAACCAGTTTCCTGAATCATAATTTTGTAAGTTACCTGTTCCGAACGGATTACTTGAAGGTTGTGATACATTTGCCCATACATATGTTATATCCGTAGAACCCATATTTTCTATCTGTATTTGGCTTAGTGTTACCCCATCTTCAGTATCTGTATATTGCGTTAACACAGTTCCAGGATCCGCATTACCCCAATCCATTCCTGCAGGAGTAACATCTATTATTGTTTTATTGTTTACTGTTACTGTAACCTGAGAGCTATCTGTTGCATCTGCCGTATACGCGTTTGCAATACCATCAAAATCTAAAAATAATCCAGCAATTAAAGCACCTAAAATCGTCAACACAAAAGCCATTTTACTCATGCTCTTTAATTCTACCCTTTTCATTTCTCACCACCCCGTTCAAGCATGCTCATTTTATCATGATTATTCTACCCACCACATCATTTTTTTGCTCAATCCAACCCTTGCTGATTTTTCTTCTCCTTTGATAATGCCTTTATCTTTTAGTTTATAGCAATAGGTATTAGCAGTGCTCCATGCAATGCCCAATTTTTTGGCTATTTGATATGTTGTTAGCGGTTTTTTCTCCTTCTTTAATATCTCTACAATTAATTTCTCAATGCTTTTCATATTCTCTACCATCAATCCCACCATTATGCTGATGAAGCATATACTGTCAGCGTACCTGTGCTTAGATCACCACTTGCAGTACCAAATGGGACTCTTATATGAACCCATGCCTTATAAAACCCTCCTGGTGGTATAGGTTCAGAGTTTATATAGCCACTGTTCATGATGTTGGTGCATATTGTTTGAACTGTTGAATCAGCAAGAAAATCAGCATTCCATCTAACAAAGAAGATTCTTGCACCAGTTGCTGGGCAAGACACTGGTATAAATACACAATAAGTCTCACCATCTCCAAAATCAACTTCTCCTACATCATATTGCTGTCCATCTAATACTCCTCCTCCTGTGTTCAATGTTACTGGAGTAAATGGAATAGGTGTTTGATCCCTTAAATCCACATCACCAGTACTTGTCACTGTCTTTGGAGATGAAGTATTGATATAGAGCTGTCCATTTGAACAATTGTTTGAATATTGGCTTATATATTCAAAGAAGTATTCAGTACTACCATTCCTAAATCTTCCAAAAATTATTCCAATATCGTTTAAATTTGTATTGGGAACTTTTATATATAATGGATCATCTTCCTCATATTCAACCCTATTTATAAACATAAAATGACTATCAGGAGCATTTCCAGAGTTGTTAGCTATAACAACAAAGTTTGCTGGATCATAAGCTAAAGGATTAGCTGTGGCAAATGGTCTTGAGGAAGGATATGAGTTATTTAGCCAAATCTTTGTGATATTTACTGAACCTATATTTTCTATCCATATATTTTCATAGTTATTTGCCTCTGCACTTCCATTATATTCTTTTCCAGGCTCAACATTATACCATGATAATGATGAAGGATTGATATCTACCATAGTTTTTTCAGAGACATTCACAAATATGGTGATGGTATCATTTGCCTCTGAGATTGGAGCATATACTCTATGGATATTGAATATTGATAAAATAATTACAAAACAAACTATTAAGAACACAATACTTCCTATTTTTGTTCTTGTATGCTCCATGTTTCCTCATCCCCTTCCATTAATCATGAAGGAATATGATGATATGTTGATATTTAGTTATCTCAAAGTTTTGATATATCAATATAACAATATAATATAAAATTGGCTTTAGTAGGAATATATAGTTTTTGTAACTATTCAATAGTGAAATAAAAAGGGTATATATTATTTTACGTGAGTAAATTAAAGTTTATGTTAGAGAGTACGAAAAGGACATGCTTTATCCTTTTCTTTTTTTGGATAATGATTCTTTTGCCATGCTATAGCTTATATACTAATGTCTCAGGAAAACTCATTATAGAGGAGAAATTTTATATCAATAATAAGAATAACATAAAAAATATAACTTTTATAATTCCATTTAAACAACACTTTTCCAATTTCAAAGTTATTTCATGTGTTAATTGCACATGTAAATATAATGGAACACATATAACTGCTTATGTAAATCCTAATACACTTCATGATGGCATAAATATCATCAACATAATAGGAAAGATAAGACAAAATCTTATATTACCTTATAAACCAAAAGATTTAGATGAAGTATCTAAATTTACAACCTCTACAAAAAACATTCAGAGCAATATAGAAAGCATAAAAGAAATATCCTCTTTAATTATGGATTCTTGTGATGGAGATAGAAGATGTTTTATAATAAGTTCTGTTAAGTGGGTAAATGAATATCTAATATATGATACAAGATATAGTGATAGAAATTATGATACTCGATGGATATTAAAAAATAAGAGAGGAGTATGTGCAGAATATACAACACTTTTTATAAGTTTGATGAGAAGCCAAGGAATTCCATCACGATATGTATCTGTTCTCTCTTATGATATTAAAAGAAAAGAACTAATACCACATGCATATGCAGAGGTATATATAGATGGAGTATGGTATCCAGTTGATGTTTTATGGAAGCAGATTGGATATGCTGATGCATTGCACATATATAGATACTACTCCAATGACAATCATGTTGAAAGCAATATTAACATCTCTTACTTGGATGAGATTGATTTTAAGTGGATTGATGAAAAGATAAACCTCATGAATGTAGGTATTGGGATTAACAACAGCTACTTTAACATTGCTAATACTTCCTTAAATATAGAGCCAAAAAAGATTGCTAATATATCCTTAAATATATCAAAACTCAAAGAAGTGAAAGATGCGTGCGTTTATATAAAGATAAATCCATGTGTTGGTGGCAACATTTCAGTTGCTCCTAAAGAGGATATTGCATGCGAAAATCTTAATTTTTTTATAATTTCATATGATGAAGACATTATTTGCCCGATTACCATTCAATATGATACAAAATTTTCAGTTATAAATATGACTTCCTCAACACAATTGTTTGAGATAAATGCATCTCAATCAGAAGGTTTTATTTCTTCATTAATAGATTTGTTAAGGAAGTTGTTTAACATGATAATTTCTCTTATTAACTCACTGTGATGAATCACAGCAATATTGTTATACCTTGTTTTTATATATGAAAGATACGCTGGATAGGTGTATCTATTATCTATAAAAAAGATTATCCCTTTTTCCTTTTCACTTCTAATTATCCTTCCAGCGCTTTGAATTACCTTATTGATTGTTGGTATTATATAACCATATTCCTTTCCTTTACCATACATCTTTTCATAATATGAGATTATAGATTTTGCATATAAATCTGGTTTTTCAAATGGAATGCCTATTATCCCAACAATCTCTGCTGTTTTTTCTTTGAAATCTACTCCTTCATAAAAGTTTGCTCCGCTTATGGCTAATAATACAACATCATTGTTTTTCCTCATAGTTTCCAATATTTTGTCCTTCTCAGATTTTGTTATATCTTTTTTCTCCATGAGTATTATTTTTCGAGGTTCAAATGAAAGATAAGGAAGTATGTGGTCTCGTGTTTCATAGGAAGGGAAAAAGAATATAATATTGTTCTTAAAATTGTTTGCAATTATTGAGATGATTTCACCATATATCTTAAAGGTATTTTCATCCCTATACTCATATTTTGTTGTTACACCTTTTATAATATATACCTTCTGATTCTCGATTGGGAAAGGAGATGTCAATTCTAAAGCCTTGCTAATATGCTTTAATCCTGTGATATCTTGATACATATTTAATGGATAAAGAGTTGCAGACATAAATATTGCTCCTTTAACTTGAGAGATGATATCGTATATTTTTGAAGATACATCCATATCTATTATTCTTATGTTCCATGAGATGTTATCATTTTTGTTAATCTCACCAATTCTTACTATACTTTCCATTTCATCTTCCCAAAATTCTAAAAATTTTCTTATACTATTTGCATAGGATCTATTATTATTGCGATATACTTTTTCTGCAATATCATATAAGAAATCTAATAAACTTTGATATGAAATCTCTTTCTCTATAATAGACATGATTTCCTCTTTTGTTAGATATGCTTGAGAATCTTCCTTTTTTATTTTATTGAGCAACAAAGCCTCTATGTTCATTCCTATATTTAGCAGAATTTTTGCTATTTCAGGATAATGCTCTCTGCTCTCTTTGATTGCTCTCTTTAATATATATGATGAAAGTTTGATATCATTCATCCTTCTTATTCTATCTGGCAGATTATGTGCCTCATCCACTATTACTACTATATCCTCAAGTTTAAGATTGAGTTTTCCAAGAAATGTGTTACTTATAGATGGATGGAAGAGATAATAATAATCCGCTATTATAACATTTGAATCCTTCAATAATTCCAATATCATCTCATATGGACAAAAATCTGAGAGATTTTCTTTTATCTTCTCAGATTCTGTTATAATGGCATCTTTATATTTTGCAAGTGCTATCCTTGCTTGAGATGTTAATGAGCCGTTTCTTATTGTATTCTCATAAAAATAGCATAGGTGATCCTTACGTAATGTTTTGCAGTAATCATGAAAGTCCTCCATGTTTATCTTCTCAATTTTTTGATTGCACAATGATTTCTTGTTCAATATATTTATTGCCTTAAAATTTTTGTTATATTTTTCATTTATTTTTCTAACTGTTTTGAACACTATCCTGTGATGTTCATGTCTGTTAGTCAAGAAAAAGACTTTTAAGTGGTTTTCTTCTGCAAATTTCATTGCTGCTCCTAAAGCTGAAGCTGTCTTGCCAATGCCAGTAGGTGCATGAACAAAACTAATAATCCCTTTCTCAAGATTTTCTTTTATAAACTCAAACATCTCCTTTTGACCCTTTCTAAATGTTTCATGTGGAAAATATGGGTAAAGAGTTTTGGTATGTTGTACCATATTTTTATAATGATAAGACCGAAATCTTTATAAACCTTTACCACACATAATTACTCTTTATGAGAACTAAAACAAAAAAAGCAGTATCTATAACTATCTCGGCTGTGCTTCTTGTTGTGTTTGTTACTGCTATAGCTGCACTATATAGCGGATGGTTCAAATCATTCATAAGGAGCATCTCAGAATCAGCAGAAAAACAGGACTTACCTGTTAACTGCGATAAAGTAAAAGTCTCCATCCAAAAAGTAACTTATGGAGTAGTAGACAAATTAGAGAGCTATATCAACAAAACTTTTCTACATGACAAAGCATATGAGGAAAGTACTTTCAATCTAACCCTAAACAATAGCAATGTTGAAGTCACCATAGATTTAACACCCATACCTTATTAAGGTGATAACATGAGATATCTATTGTTCATCGCGATGCTTTTACTCATACTTTTCACATTACCTTTTTCCTATGCAGCCACCTCTCTCAACTCCTGCACCACAATCTCATCTCCAGGAGTTTACTATCTCACCTCTGACATCACTGACTCAAGCAGTACTTGCTTTACTATCTCCTCTTCTGACGTAATTTTGGATTGCCAAGGACATGTGATTGATGGTACTCAAGCCTCTGGTAGTTATGGCATATATGCCAGTGGCTCCTTAAGCAACATCACCATAAGAAACTGCAAAATCCAAGAGTTTTATTATGGAATTTACTTCTATAATGGTGTTCATGATAGCAAGATAGAGAATGTTGTGAGTAATAGCAACAATGGATATGGCATCCGGCTTAATGGCGGTTCCTCCAACACATTAACAAACATCACTACTGAGAATAACAATTGGGGTGGCATCCTTCTTGATTCCTCATCCTCCAACACCTTAACAAACATCACTGCTAAGAATAATCACGACGACGGTATTCATCTCTATTCCTCTTCTTCCAACACCTTAACAAACATCACTGCCAATAATAACGGTGAGGATGGCATTTATCTCTCTTCCTCTTCCTCCAACATAATAGCAAATTCCACAATAAAATACAATGCTCAATATGGTATTTATCTTACTTATTCAGATAACAACAACATCACATCCACAACAATCACATTCAATTCTCAAGGTATTTACTTTAATGGCAACTCAGACAACAACATCTTCAAAAACAATACCATACTCAAAAACAAATTTAATGATATAAGAATAACATCCAGTGATAATAACAATCTCTTTTATAACAATCTATTATCTACAGCTAAATATAAAATCTCAGATGAATCATCAACAACAAAATGGAACTATACGAATATAGGAAATCACTGGCTAGATTATGATGCTGAACATGAAGGATGCTATGATACTAATAATGATGGCATATGTGATGACCCTTATGCCATCAATGATAAATATGATTACTATCCAATCTATACAGGAACACCTCAAAAAACATTTACTTGCTCATCATGTAGCGAGTGTACATCTATAATACAAAACAATGCAACTCCCAATGATATAGTGCAATTA
>Ga0190367_1000129_pt1 | contig 59284 bp, 98 predicted proteins | sample 4872181011_MG_FD_171838 | JGI IMG/M metagenome (GOLD analysis project Ga0190367, IMG submission 171838) | Hydrothermal vent microbial mat bacterial communities from Southern Trench, Guaymas Basin, Mexico - 4872-18-10-11_MG | ecosystem: Environmental > Aquatic > Marine > Hydrothermal vents >... | reverse complement strand
TATCTCACCTGGGGGCATCTCCGGGATGCTCTCTATTTTATCGTTTGAATAGAAGACATAGATATCGAAGTCATTGACATAGACCTGGTTGCCCTGCACATCGTAACTTTCAACGGGATAAACTCTCCAGGATGATGGCAGTCCATCTGTGTTAAATCCTCCTCTGGGAACTGGAGGAGAGGCTGCATCGTAAATTTTATCGTAGGCGAATGGCTTTTCAGTCAGGGATGGTACATTGCCGAAGGGTCTCATTGGCTTTACCAGGAAGCTATTTCTCAGGTTCAATATTGAGCCGAAGTCATGGATGTAGTTCCATGTCACTCCTTCATCGTTTGATACCATTATGGGGTATGTCGTCGCTATAAATATTCTCCTCCCCCAGTCTTCTGGCAATGATATTTTCTCTATTCCGGGATCATCAAGTGACACTTTACCTTTTTTGAGGACCCATTTCTCAAGGTAATAGCTTTTCGGTATTTCTATCTCTCTCATTATGACACGGCCTTATATTCGGCGATACACAGGAACTGGAATCTCTCAAGGTAAGTGCTTGATAAGCTGGTTTCAAGCTTAACGGTGACTGATTCGTTGTGGGCGAGCGGAACATCAGCCTCTATTATGTGAGCCCTTCCATCCGCTCCTGATACTACCTGAAGGTAGTGATCTATGTCTCTGCAGAGCTCATAAGGTGCTTTCCCTCCAAACTGCGCTATAACTGTGAGCTTTGATGATAGCCACTGGTTATCAGCAGCTGGTGAGATTAATGTATCTCTTGTCCATCTTTGAGGCCTCCAGAATTTGTTTGCTGTATCAAACATAAAAAGGTCATAGAATATCAGTCTTTTGAGAATGGTATTACCGGGGAATCTCAGTATTGTTGCATAATTTGGTTTCAGCTGGAATGTCTTGAACCTTGTAAACTTGGGGATATCACATCTTTCGATAATTTCGCAGACAGCTACTATTGCCTCTGTATTGTCGTCAAGCCATACGGATAAGCCTGCCCCTTTTGGCAGTTCCCATGGCTCAGATAGTTTACCATCCCAGTAATTGTAGTCTCCTGGTGTCAGTATTGCAAGGTCAACTGAGTCAAGCAGGACAGTGTGTGCATATTGTATTTTGTTTCCCTGTCTTCCTGCGTCCGTTATTACATAATCCCATGGATCTGTCCCTGCCGGCGGAGGTCCAAAGTGATTCTTTGGTATCCTGTGGAACTGCAATATTCTCAGGTTGTATGGTGCTACATTATCGAGGCCCTGGACAAGTTTCCAATGATATCTGAAGCCCATCACATATTATAACGGCTGTAAGGATTTGGCAACAAAAAATTCATGCCTTAAGCATCCTCTGAGGCAGGTAAGTTAGCAAAAGTTCCCTGAGCTTACCTCCTTTGCACACTTTGAGTTCCCAGTGATAAGGGTCATATATTGAGACCCAGTTTCCACCCCATGTCAGGTTATATTTCCTTGCGAGCCTCCTGAATATTGCCTTTTTCCTGTCGTAGAGTTTCCCTGTCCAGTCCCATTTTCCTTTCCTTGGCCACCAGAAGACAAGGTCCGCTGCACACCCAAGTGCATGCTTCCCTGGTTGCCAGAAATTCGACTTACCTTCCATAAACACCTGATATTGCCTTATGGGGCTCCTCAGCACTTCAAAACATGCCAGGAAGGGCTCTCCTTCCTTCCTGTATTTCGTATTATATTCTCTCAGCAGCGCCAGTATTTTTGTTCTCAGATCAGGATCTGCAAGCTTCAGCTTTTTACTTGCATGTCTCAGTATGCTTTCAACGGTGGAGCCCGGGTTTCCTCCTGGTTTCAATTCAGGATCAACTTCACTGGGATAGTTCTCTGATGCCTCCTTCAGCAGCTTGACAAGCCCTTTCTTCTCCAGTTCCTTTTTGACTCTTTTCCTTCTCAGTTCCGATGTCCTATACCAGTCGTAGAGCAACAGGAGTGTTCCTCCTGCAATCATAATGTAAAAAAGGGCTCTCATCAGTAGATAATGACTCTCTGAATATGCCAGTTAGAAGGAAGTTCAGGCTCCTCAGCCACTGTAAACATGTATGCTACTGCGGCTCTTGAACCCACTTCTGACAGCAGTTTTTGAGTTTCGGAGTCCTTGATGTCGAAGATACCTCCATCTGTCAACACGAATACTCCGTCTGTGGGTTGCAGTATTTTTAGCAGCTCTTTGAGTGCAGGTCTTATTACTGTGCCTCCGCCTCCATGCAATTCCACTTTGACACCCGGGGTTACGACTTTCCAGCCATAGAATTTTGCATCCCATTCTCCTACCAACACTTCCTGGGTGTATTTCATTGCGGCGTAAGCTTCACTCATAAACCTGTTCAGAGCTTCTTTTGTTATGCTGCCTGACGCGTCAACGAGGAAGATTGCTCTACCTGGACCCCAGTACTGGTATGAAGGCACAGGTATCCCTGTCCTTTTGTAATACCATGCGAGTTTTCTTGAAGGATGCTCATAGGTTCTTATTGCGAACAGGTCCTGGAATTGCTGCGCAACCTGTGGCAATACCCTCGTATAATCAAAATCAGTCAGCCTGTCCCTCAGTTCCCATGCTCTTCTCATGCCTGCCGGGGCTGTCCCTGCAAACACTTCATTCCGCATGTTCCTGTAGAAGTCCTCACCAACATCCGGCAGCTCACCAGGGTAATGAATTGGTTCAACTATTATATCTCCTTCGCCAGGATATGAATACCTTGGCCTCATGTCATCACCTATTCCGCTGCGGTCAGGTCTTCCCCATCCGGTGCATTCTCCCTTCATCTTGATTTCCAGCAGCTTTGATCTTGCCTTCTTAGCTTCAGCTTCAATGATATGGTATGCTTTTATCTTGTCAATTTTATAGATGTCATCCTTTGTGAATGACAGCGGAATGTTGTATGCTTTCAGAAACTCATTGAGTTTATCGATGTAGAGCACTTTATCATTTTTGAGTCCCCACCAGTCAGCTATCATCTCGTTGTTCCATGTATCTGCTACGATGTTCCAGACCTCCTTGTGAAATACACCAACAAGCAGCATGTCTTTGTCAACTATGTGCATGAATTCGTGGACGAGCGTCTGGGCACAGTTGTAGACATTGCGGTTCTCTTCCTTGTATGGGTCTATGTATATCGCATCGTAGGTCGCGTATGCTGTAGCTCCTTCGAGGGGCTTTTTAGTCTTGTAAATGGGTATCCTCATAAAGGTCATCCTTATGTATTTTCCCATCTTTGAAAGTATCAGCCCCACTGCATTTCTTACAACATCATCTATCATTTACCCTCCTCTTCTTTTTTCTTTTTCAACTCTGCTATCTTTTCTTCAATCTTTATCCTCAGCATCTCGTCGAATGTGTGGACAAATACATCCCAGAGGCATCTTGATTCCCTTGCTTCCTTTGTAAACTGCCTCTTGAAGACAGTGTCCTCTATCGCTATGTGCCAGTCCCATCTCATAAACATTTCGGCAAACTTCCGGACAAATGCTTTGGCAAAAGCTTCTCCATCTCCTCCAAAGTAATTCTTTATTATCGGGATTGCTATATCAGGCTCATATTTACCTTCTTTCATCAGGTCAAACCACAGCCTATTCTGCTGTGATAACCTTTTATTTTCTTCTGCCATCTTCTTGAGGTAGCCTTCAACCAGTGAAGCCATTATGGGTGAGTAATACATCTCCAACCTAATGCCTGGGTGCAGTACGCCTCCACCTTTCAATATGTCTCTTTTCAGGAGCTCATCAACTATAAAGGGTGCAAGTGGATCCAGTTTTCTTGAGCTTTCATCGACATAGGAAGTGAGTGCAAATATTACAGCCCCTGTTATCCAGCCCCCAGGAGGTGCCGGGAGCTGGCCAACCATCTCAGTAACGCCTGCCTCAGGAGATTTCTCACGCTCCTTTATCGTTTCACCGAGCTTCTCTATGAATGTGTCAGCGGCAGTACCTATTAACTGCCTGAACTTCTCCGGAAGGTCTTTCGGGAAATCTTTCTTACTACCCACAATGCCTGCTTTGCCTCCTTTTGCGAGGACCTCCTCTATCGCTTTTCCAAGCGAGCTCAAGAACTTCACCAGGAATTCAATAGCTATTAAAGCTGAGAATATGAGATCAGAAGCTGCCGCTCTTCCAACTGCTGCTATTATGAGTGCATTCCTTTCAGGGATGGTTTTGCCTTCAGGTTGCAGCCATTTTGCAAAATCAACAGTAGTAAGCACATTGTTCATAAGGAAGTAGTGTGCAAGTCTCGTCCATGCTCTGGGGCATGGATACGCTTCTTTTTCAGCCCTTTTTATCTCAGGTTCAGAAGGACACAGCCTCTTTGTTACCCTGAGGAACATATCGATAAATTGTGGTACTGACATCGGGAGTGTAACTTCTTTCCCTGTTTTCTCTTTGATCTTCTTTTCAATCGTTGTTTTTTCGGCATCCATATATGCTTTCCACTCCTCGTATGTTGGGCATTCCACTTCATACATCCATGCTCTTGTAAGCACAGGTGAAGGCAAAGCTTCAGTAGGTCCAACACCGGGAGGGTTACCAGCGCCTACTATCATGACATTGTCGGATAGCTTCTTGAATCCTATTTCCCTGTCGAGCAATATCTTGTAAAGTATTGCTTTGATATCAGGCCTTGTTCTTATCGTTATCTCGTCTATGAACAGTATCCCTTTTGTTTTTGGGTCAGACAGAAGTTCAACGAAGTGTTGATATTGATATCTCATTTCTCCTGTTTCAGTTGGATAAGGTATGAAGAAGTCTTCTGGTGTTACTTCGTAGAGCCTGAGGTCCACAAGTATGAAGTATTTCTCTTTTATCTCATCCCATGTCATGTTAAGCATTTTAGCCAGATTCTCGTGATATTCAACATAATCCACTTCCCAGTAATCCCTTGCTATCTCCTGAGCCGCCTGTCTCACTCCTTCACTCTTTCCAATACCAGGATTTCCTATGAAAATTACAGCATCAGGGATTAAGCCTTTTTTCGGATCTCCATAATGCTCCTTAACAATGTCTTTTATATCAGCAGGTGTTACTAGATCTCTTCTTTCCTTTACAATTTCCTGACCTACTCTCATACCCCCTCCTATCTTGATATCACAAAAGCCCTCTCTATCATGAACATCGGGATAGGCCCTCTTGAATGTATCACCACCTGAGAGCCCTCAGCGAGTCTGGCGAACAATCCCAGTTTTCCGCATAGCAGGTCATAAGTTATTTTAGCCATCTCAGGGTATGTTGTGCTGAAATTCTTCACATAAACCAGATGCGGATACTCGGAGAGATACCTTGCATACTTCGCCAGTTCTTCCTTTTTGGCTTTTGTAGCGTCGATCTCAAAGTAACCAAGAGGTGGATGTTCTTCACTCAGCTTCTCATAAGTATCTCTCAGCTCTGGTGCCTCCGGAGATACGACTATCACATTTTCGGGAAACGCCTCCCTCACTATTTTTTTGACATCCATGGCACCTCCTATCCAATAGTACCTTCAATAACTACTGTAAAGCCAAGTTTTTCAAGTGCCTCAGCGAGTTCAAACCTCTCATATTGAGGCCATGATTTCCAGAGAGGAATCACAATGAATTCAAGCATCTTCTCCCAGAGCTTCCTTTTCTCCTCATCTGTCAGCTCTCTGTATGCCTTGTCTCCGAGTTCTTCAAGCCCTATCACTTCAAGGTTGAGAATTCTTCCTAACTTTTTGCCAGCTACTTTACTCAGCCAGCTGTCAAACAGGCTAAAGATGCCGTCCCTTATAACTTTAACTTCAGGATCTGTGCTTCTCAATACCATACCTTTTATCGCATTATACTGTCTTTCTACTCCTGTAGCTTCTCCGCCATAAGTGGCAAGCCACACAGGCTCCCTCGCACGGTACTTGTTCCTTATAGGTTGTGCCTTAAATGCCCTCAGCAATTCTGAGAGTGAGTCAAAAGCATCAACAACTGTTTCATTAACTTTTACCACTACTTTTCTTTCTCTCACTTTGAGATATTCAAGCTTGTCCATAACGGATATCAGCAGCCTGGACATATCAAGCTCATGATCATAATCTATTACAACTGCTATAACTACGTCCTTCGGAGGTCTCCTTTTTCTCTTTTTCATCTCACTTATAACACCTTTCTCTATCAGCTCATACAGGTCTTTAACCGCTGGCAGGAAGTTTTCTTTAAAGAAGGTTTTTAGCCATTCAGGGTATAATGGCAAGATCTCTTTTTCAAAAGTTTCGGGTGATACCACTCTGAGCTTGATGGGGAAGAAACTCGTTGCATGCATTAACTTCTCCTCAAAATAGCCCTTTCCTTTTCCTTCACCTACCTGACTTTCGACCCTTATTGCCCCAAGTTGTTCAAGCCAGTCATAGAGTGTGAAGAATCTATTAGGAGAGATTGACTGCTCAAGATGATAGTCAGGTTTGATTATCCCTCTTTTAACAAGTTCTTCAAGGAAGGATTTTAAATCTCCTTTCACCATCATTTTGTAGGCAAGTTCCTTTATCTTGTTTGCCTCTCTGATCTTGCCTGACATCGCTCCTGCTATCAGCAAGTCATCTGCTATTTCCCTTATCACACCCTGAGGCAAGCCAACATATCTTTGCTTGTCCTGCAGCTTATAGTCAGGGATGCATTCTATCTCAGCTTTCCACACATTCATTATGTTATCGATGTCAGCAAGTATCATGTAGTATGATGCTTCAGGCCTTTTTATTGGGAAGAAGAGGACGCCTACTTTCTCAGGGCCTGGGGGTAATCTCATCTCAGACATTATCTCAGTGAGCTTATCATGAACCGTTCTTACTATCTTCTCATACAGCGTCCTTTCTTCATAAGGGAGTCCGGGTCTCACAAATACTTGCTTGACAGGTCCCACCTTCCCCCTCTCGGACCTCTCATAAAGGGAGTAAGCTATTGGCAAAAATGTAGGCGGTTCAGGCATAACAGGAACTCTGACAGGCAGATTAAGATCGATAGCAAGTTGACCTCTTACTGCAACAAGAGTATTGTAGTTCTTCAACAGGAACTCCTCAAACTTAGCCATCTCAGATGTCCAGAATCTTCTCAGTTTATCGCTGTAGAATACATGCAACAGCAACCTGAACATTATGATGTCTTCTTTCTTCACCGCTTCTTCTAGCTTCTCCTTCAGGTCAGGAAGCTCGAATGATTTCTCAACCATGTTATAAAAGGCTATAAGGACATCCCTTTTATACCTTAGTGGAAATCTCTCGATGAACCTCTTCAGCTCATTGTAATCCATCATTCCTCCTTCTCACTGAATTGCAGAATAGCTTCTCTAATGCTTGCATAATCTTTGAAGATGGCTTTCATATAAAGCATGCCAGCGTAGATAAGTCTCGCCCCTTCTTCTATTAATGCGCTATCTACATGCTTCTCAAAAAGGTCTGCAATTATTTCATGTTTCCTTTTATCCTTTATCCCGAGGACCTTTTCAGCAAAATGATGGCCAAACTCATGCTTTATCACTTCAGTGAGCCACATATAGTCCAGGTAAAAGATAGCCTTGCAGAAATCATCAAGCCTTATCATTATCATACCGTCTGAATTATATTTTGCGTGGGTATCAAGGTGCTCCACTATTGCCCAGGAAGGAACAGATGTGCCAAAAGTATATGCAAGCCTCTTTATGAATTCAGTTACGCAGTTACCAGCAATATCCACTATCTTCTTCTCAAACATAAGTCCTCGTCCCCTTCCTGGGCTTGAATCTCTTTATGACCTTGATGCCTCCTTCCTTGAATGGATCAGTAAACCTGAAGCCCATGTTTCTCCTGATAAACTCCGCTTCATAATCTTTGTCTCCGATCCTCATGCGCCTAATGTTCTTAGCCCTTTTCATCATCCACCCTTTATCAAAAAGATGCCTGCTGTTATAAGTGCTGATGCAAGCATGGTTACAAGCGTCCATAGCCACTTCACCTGCCTTTTTAGCGAATATGTTACTTTGTCAACATCCTTTACTGCTGCTGCTACCTCATCAATGGTGTCCTCCATCTGCTTAATCTTTTCCCTATCAACAGCTTGCTCTTTCTTGAGATCACTGACAATGTTAACAAGATTTGACACACTGATTTCTATCCTCCTGATTATCTCAAGAATAAGATCAACGGTTTTGCCCCTCATTTCTCAGCTCCTCTACCTTGGCCTCAAGCATTCTTATCCTTTCAAGCATAACAGCCAACTCTCTTATAATAACGGATTTCTTCTCACTGGCATTATTCTTCTTGCTATTTTTCCTCTTTACTGGCATAGCTCATTATTGCATTGACCTTTTCCTCATGGCTCATCTCAGGAAGCTTTCTGACCGCATCCTTCAACCGCCCCTCTATTTCAATCAGGTCAGGATGCTCAACATACTCAAATACCTTTGCCGCCTTCTCATGCTTTACTTCATTCCTGGTGTTAAACACTTTCTTGACAAAGTGATGCCCGAACTCATGTCTGATGCCCGTTATTATCCAGGGAAAGTCTTTGTAGTTGAGGGCTTTGGCAAAGTTATGAAGGCTGATAATGATTATCTCATTCTCGTAATGATATTGCATATTGGAGATCCGGGTTGAAAACCATATACCAGAAGGAGGAGATATGTCAAATAATCTGCTTGCCTCGTTATACCACAATGCTAACAGCTCTATCACTTCATTTATGCTATTCATCTTTGTCAAATATTGTGCCCTTCTCCAACTCTTTATGCTCCTTGTCAGTTATCACTCTTACTTTGATCTTCTTTAAGTCTTCCCTTGTCAATCCAAACTTAGCAAGCAATCTATCCACTTCCCTCCTTATATCTTCTTCAACCTTCTTGACATTCTTATATCTTCTCATTTCTCCTCCCTCAAAATATCGGCATACTCCTTTAACTTCTTGCCTGTCAAAGCAGCATAACCCATGGTCGTCCTCATAGATTCATGACCGAGCATCCTCGCTATCCCTTGGAGGTCTATTCCTTTCTCAAGTGCCTTTGTGGCAAAGGTGTGTCTCAGCCTGTGTGCTGATACAGTGAAATTCAGCTTCTTTGAAAGCTTATAGAAGAAGTTTTTGATTTTCTTTGGATTTATTTTACCGGGGAGGCCCTCAAGGTTCCCAAAAATATAAGGCACCACCCTCTCTTTATTCCCTTTCCCTATTACTCTGAGAAATACCCTTCCTTTCTCATCCCTGAGTATCTGTATGTTATCAGGGTTGCATGCTTCACTGAGTCTCAAACCTGCTCCAAGCATCAGCCTGTAATACGGCACTATCCACTGAGGCAGATGCTGCTCTATCAGCACAAGCTGCTCGTCTGTTAAAGGTTTCGGCAACCTGAATGGGACATCCCTCTTCAATATCTTGCTCCTGAAAGGATTATATTTCAACTTGCCAATCTCTATCAGCCAGTCACAGAAAGACGACATCGCAGAAATATAAGCACTCCTTGTAGCAGGAGATTTTACAGCAAGATCAGAGTAAAACTTGATGGCATTCTCCTTGTTGATCTCTTTATACTTCTTGAAATAGGAATTCAATGCAAACTTGTAAGTTTCTGCTGTCCTCTTTGAACCCCTGTTACCTATGAAATCAAGGAAATCCTGTATTAACTCCTGAATCTCTCTCTGTTTCATAGGACCTCCTTTTTTACGCCTAAATGAGCTCGTATAGTATTATATCGTGTATTAGGTCTTCGATATCAGCTACCGTAACTCTAACAGGCTCAGGGAGTGCTAAACGCTCTATTGCTTTCACAATCTCTGGTCCTAAAGCCATGCTGAGTTCCTTAGCTGCTCCCGCTATCTTTGGCTCAATTTCTTCTCTGAGCCTCATTATCACATCTCTTCTTGACATTATAATGTCGATGACACGAGAATATATTTCACGAGTGATTTTAGCCAAATCTATTCTCTTAAAGCTGTCAGCGATCGTTGGCAATAACGACTTGACTATCTTGTCAACTTCCTCTACTGTAACTCCCAGTGGCACTATTACATTTACCGTAGGTGTAGGTCCCGGCACTATGTAAAAATAAGGCTCTGACACCGACTCTACCCTTATATTCAACACGGCGTCAACACCATATCTTGCGTGTAACTCCCATTCATAGTGGCTTATTATAGGTGCGAACTGCTCCATTATTCTTGCCTCGACCCCGACTTGCTTATACCATTTATACCTGACCATGGCCCCCTCCTACTTAAGTTCCTCTCTGAAGATATGATCGAGAAAGTCAACTATGCTATCTTTTGTCAGGACAGCACAGACAAAATATTGGGGTGTCCAGCTATCAATCGGCTGCTTCAATTCAGCATAACCTTCATATAGCCATTGATCCTCAAGATCAGCTTTCTTATCCGTCATTATTTTGTTTGCAAGCTCATTTATCTTCGTCCTATAAGTCTTTGTAGTCAGCCTTCCTTTCTTGTGCTTGCTTATCAGGCTATCAGTTATATGCTTGTAGTCATCTTCAAGCCATTCTCTCAGCATCTTCATCACTTTATCTCTCTGAGACCATACGCGTGCTAACATCCTCTTTGCACTATCAGTATATACCACATACCTGCTAATCAGATTGAGATATTTTGTAGCCACCCCCTTTCCAATAAATATGTGAAGCTCAGGGCCTGCTGCCCTCGTAATAATCTGAATGACCGGAGGCATCATGCTCATTGATTCAGGCCCAATACCTCCTTCAACTATGTGTATTTTGACTTCCATCAGCCAGCTTTTACGCAGTTCCGACTCAGCATCCTCAATCATATCCCTTATCTGCTTCGGCAACTCCTTCCTCTTAACTTCATAGCCTCCCTCAATTATCCTGTCCACCCTTTGCTTAATCCTTGAGCACTCGTTATACTCCTCTTCTGCAAGCTTCTCAACCTGCGCTATCCATTTATATCTCAGCATTTCTCCTCCTATTTTTTCTCTCTTGTTAAAAATAGTCCGGCTATTCCTGCAATTATGAGTAAAATTCCAAGTATCCTTATGAAAGGTGTCTTCTTGATTTTGCCTTCGTTCATTTTATCCTTCTTATCCCCTCCTCGAATATTTCTTTCCTTATCTCGACGCATACCCAGGGGAATCCAAGCTTCTCACATACTACAGCTGTTGTCATCCATCCAGCCATAGGATCAAGGACCGGAGGATAGCCGAATGCTTTCACTATCCTCTCATAAAGAGGCCTTGATTTTGCCTGACCTTTCTCCCCTGTAGCAGCAAGGAAAACATTGGTTCCCCAGAGGCCTTTCTCATCAAGCCTGTATTTCATGTCCCTTGTCCTATACTCCTTAAAAGTGGCTTTTTTGCCCTGAGGACCAAACCATACGAATGGCTCACATGCCACAGCAGGAGTATCTATTACATCTTTGGGCATCATGTTCTTGTAAAGCCACATGCATATCTGCCTCATACTTAGCCCTTCCTTGCATAGTGCTATCGTAAAAGGTATCACGGCTGTAGTGCCACAGAACAAAATAAGGCTATCATTGACCAGAGGTGCTATCGCTTTTGAAGCCATAGGTATGAACTTACTGTAATATTCATCCTTGTTGAAACTATAAATGTCCCTTGTCACATAGTCGGAATGATGCGTCTTTATATAAGGAGGATCAAATATCACAAGGTTCCATATTACCTTTTTGAGCTCATCAACTATTTCAAAGAAGTCAGCATTTATCGCAACTCCATACTTGAATTCGACTGCTCCTTTTAGCCTGGCCAGCTCCTTGACATTATCAAGATATTTCTCAGCATAGATCTTTTCAAGTTCACGCCATTTCTTTTCCTCCTCTTTTACCCTTTCTTTGAACTTCATTTTGTCCTCCAGGTGACCACATGCTCAAGACCAAGCCTCTTTATCAATTTATCACAGTAGGCTCTTATGAGTGCTTTGACTTTCTTCGGCAAGTTTTTATACGGCATCATGGAATATAGCTGGCTGAGTTTCAGGGCTCTCAGAACTGCACGCCTTGAAGGTATCGAAAGGTAATGCCACCAGGAGCCAAAATCAAAAACCACCTTTGACTGCTCATCAGCAGTATAAATATAATGCGGTCCTCTTTTGACCATCTTGCGCTTCATACTACCTCCTGAGTAAATATGCAAAGGCTAAACCTGCCATAAAGCCAAGAGCAAGTCCCGGAGCAAGGTATCTCAGTATACCCTTAATCACCTCACTTATGAATACCTTTGATGGCCTCCAGATTATCCTCGTATCACCTTTTTCAAAGAGTTTCTGATAGGGAGGAGGAACATCAGGGAATGGGGCTTTACCGAGTTTCCATTCAATACCGACAGTTATATCCGGATATTTCTCAAGAATGGACCTCAGTTTCGGCTCAAGAATGGACTTGACTGCGCCTCCAATTTGCCACGCCTTACCTATTTTTGTGAGGATGTCTGGTAGTGCCGCCATACAACCTCCTTTTTATCATGCCTGCTATTGCATTCGCAGCTATTCTGACAAGAGCACGCCTCCAGTCAAATATGTACTCGACTTCCTCTCGCCCTCTACGAAGCTCCAGCCTTGCCACCGGATCTTTTCTCGCAGCCTCGAGTGATAGTGAGGTTCCATTGGCGAACTTCAGCGATATCTTCATACCTTGTATACTTCAACGGATTTCTTCTGCTTGTCGACAACTATCACCAGGACCTTTGGAACGGGCGTCAGTCTCACTATCGAAGCAAGTTCTTTGCCGAATTTCTCCTCAAGAAACTTCCTCAGCCTCCTTACAGCAGCCCTCCTTTCCTTACGAAATTGCTCCAGAACTCTTTTCAGCAGCTTCAGCTTCAGCTTCAGCTGTTTCTCCCTCTCCGTCAGTATTTTATATTTTTCTTCTTTTGTCAATATTGGCTTAGCTAATACAGCCATTTTTGTTCCCTTTTATTTTTTAGTTCTCTTTACGCCGAGCTGTATTTTCAATCTCATTATTTCTTCCTGCAACCTCTTTATCTCAACGAGCAACCTTCTTATGTTCTCTTCTTTCTCCTTGATCTTCTCGGTGATCACACCTTCCCATCTTCCCTTCAACCTGGCATACTCAGCTCTCAGTTTCTCGAGTTTCGCTTTGAGGAGTTTCTCTTTCTTAACAAGCTCCATATATCTCCTTTTGAGTTCAATCGCTTTCTTTGTAGGAACAGGTTTCTTTACAGGTTTCCTAGCGGGCTTCCTAATAAGCCTCAAGAATCTCCTTGTAGGTTTCCTCACGATCCTCGTTTTCCTTTCTCCTTTGATCTCCCTTATCCTTCTGGCTCTCGGTCTTCTTACCTTCTTCCTGCTCCTCAACAACTTATACGCCTTGTAAGCAGCCCAGCCACCGGGAGATACCAGCCATCCGTGTCTCCTGAAGAACCTGCCGAGTCTCCCAAGCCTTATACTTACTTGTGGTTGTGACATCAACGCCATAACACCCCCTTTTTATCCAAACACTTCATCAATGACTGCAGCAAGTTTCCTATGACAATCCTCAAAAAACTTTATCATTGTCTCTGCATTGTTAATAAAAGCAGGCTCAAGGATAAAGGCAGGCATCTTGGTATACCAGATGCACTTTGAGCCCCTATCCTTCCTGGACTTGATCCCTTTTATCTTCCATGTATAGCCATACTTCTTTGTCAGCATCTTTGCCATCTTCTCAGCTCTCCCTTTGTTCTTTGGATTCCTTGCATCATAAAGTATAAGGCCATAATTTCCTGGTTTATCAGCATAATTGAGGTGGCATTCAAGGTAGAGGTCAGCACCCAGCTTATTTGCATACCTCTGCCTGTCATAAAGGGAGCCGTATGTCAGCATCCACACCTGATGCCCTCTCTCTTCAAGAGCTATAGCAAGCTCGACCATATATCTGGCTGCAAGATGAGCTTCCTTTATGCCTCTCCATACAGCTCCCCTGTCTCTATCTTTCTTGCCCCAGTGTCCTAATGATATCGCTATCTTCATCTCACCCTCTTAAGCTTCTTATTGCTGAATGGGCGCCTATCAGCAAGGCTACCTGTATTATCGTGTTCATAGCTATCTCGTAGGCTTTCTCGTCAGCACTCAAGGCCTCGAGATCAGCATACGCATACGCAAGTAGATTAGATATGTGTCTTCTTATTCCAGGAGACAGTGATTCTACAACTTCCTTGCATTTATCGTATTTTTTTAGCCCCCTCGAATAAAGGACCTCTGCCTCTCCGGGGTCATATTGCCCAATAAGGCATGCTTTTATGATATCCTCAAGCCAGTCTGTCAGAAAGCTGACTAGCTTTGTGAGCATTCTGAGCTCTGTCTCCACATATTCATCTGGCACATATCCTACTTGTAGCCATTTGAATCTTCTCACTTCACCTCCTTCCCATGCATTACACATTCATAGAGCTCCTGGAACAGTAATCCTGGATGATGCCATTTAACAAGGAACCTCATTGCTTCGACTGCCTGTCTGAAAGCAGCCCTGCAGGGCTCCTTGAATTCATCCTGAACAGAATAGTTAAGAGGCACTCTCACATCTTCTCCTATTGCTCTCTCAAAGAGTTTCAATTTGAGTCCGATTGGCATCCCAAGGGGTCCTCTTCCCATCCCCCTGCCGAGACCTCTCCCGAGGCCTCCACTCCTGAACCTATAACCTGGCTCCGGATAAGGACAGCCAGGAACCCAGCCTCCTACCATTGCCATGGCTCCTCCTTTGTGTCTCTTCATAGCTCCTCCCCGGGCGGCCGGAGCCGCCCAGATTAATCAATTATTTCCAGCCTCCTCTCCTTGCACCATCAAATATTGGCTTCCAGAACATCCTGTAAGCCGTTTCAGTTGCAGCAATGCATATCGCAATCTTATAGAATACATCACCGCCTGATAAGTAGCCACCGACAGAAGCTCCTATCAGCCCTATTATTCCGGATACCACTATCGCTATCACCCTTACGGCCCATTTAGGCAGGTCCGCTTTCTTCACAAACTGTATTACTGCCGGCAGTATCACGCAGACTATCTGTGCGACAACATCAGGCATCGTGAACTCAAAATGTCCGGCCGTGGCTCCAAAAACACCAAGCAATGCAAGAGCCCCAACCAGCCACAACATGACCCCTCCTTCTTATAAAACTTCAATTAATATCCATTTCATCTGATATTTCTTGAGCTCTTCCCTGCTCAATACAGCCCCCTCAGGCAGTCTCTGAAGGAGCTGACCTACAAGTATCTTATCTCCACTCTTTGCAAAATAAGCAACTCTTCTGGTAGGGATCTCAACATCAAGCTTCGCTGAGAACAGCTCGGCAGTCCCCGTATGACCCACTATGCTTTCAATCTCCTTTGCCTTCTTCACAAGCTCCTTGGCCTCTTCCTCCGATAGCCACCTGAATCTGATACTACCTGAAGGGATATCCTTGAGCATCGAAGCAGAGAATGCTGATGCCACCACAAGTTTATCAACACTCTCAACTTCTCTTTCAACTCTTCTTTCAACTCTTTCAACTTTTCTTTCAACTTTTTCTTCCACTTTTTTCGTTTTCGCTGAAGCTACAAGCTGTGTGAACAGGTCTTCTGCTTTGACAAGCTCCTTCTCATTCTTCGCCTTCTTCAGTATCTTCTCGAAGTATTTGTCGTAGCTGCCTCCTTTTTTCAAAAAGTCCTTTGCTAATTTTTCAACTGCTTCTCTTAACTTTTTTCTCATGGCGCCTCCTTCCTGCTTCAATATCTGCCTTAAGCATCTCTATCAAAAACCTGTAGTATAATGAGCCACATACAGGACTGAACTTGTCAAGGTCTTCATCCTTATGTTTCTCAAGAAGATTCATGAAGTCCTGATTTGAAGCCGCCTCCCTTGCCCAGAAGCTTCTCTCTCTATTTTCTTTGATCCAGTTCAACAATTCCATGACTCTCATCTCCTTATCAACCAGTAGCCAATGAATATCCTGAACACCCTCAAAAGTGTCTTGAGGAGTTTCTTTTCCTCCTCACCACCAAACACAATTGATGCTATTCCATCAGCTATCAGATATGCACCTGCAACCTTTTTGATGACATTATCAGGCACATTGATGCTGACAGGAAATTCTACCCTCTCAACTTTATTGAGATATTTGCTCCTTACCATTTTCCTCCCTTTATATCTGTAAAAGTGATATAGTAATATGACGCATACAGAGCTCTATCAGAAGGAGGCATTGCCTTTAGCATTCCTCCTGGCAGCTTTATCATCAGAGCCCGCAGAACGCCAGGAGCACTTGGTAGCGGCGCTTCCCTAAAAGTGTCAACAAAGCCAAGACTCCTCAAAGCGGTATATGCTTCCCTTGCCATAGGTAAGAAGAATGTGACGCCTCTGTACTTCTTTGCAAGCTCTCCTGCATCACTTGCACTTATCTTCTTTATGACACAGTTCCACATGGAGCCCTTCGTATAATCAAGCAGTACATGCAAATCATCACATAACACCAGGAAAGGCTCAACCATTACCCTCGGTGACTGTGCTACATAATACTTACTCCTCAACATACACCCTCACTTTATTGTTGATGGTATCAACCTCATACTTCAATATTTTCTTTCCTTCAAAGGCAGAGAGATCAGGAACCAGGACCTTACCTTCAAAGCCTCTCAGCAGCTTCACAATCCCTGCAAACTGTCCGAGCTCGTCCACTGTCTTCTCGACCCACTTCAAGTCAATTACATGCTTTTTCACCTTCATGGCTCCTCCACTTTGAATTCATCAATCATGATGAACACATTCAGAGGTGTATAAAAGCCGATGAAACCAAACTGAAAAGCACCATCAAATACCTGAAGGTCAATCACTTTCCGGTGATCCTGTACAAGAACCAGACGCTGCTCTTTGTCAATAAGAGTGATTGTTAGCTCAAAAGGTTTATAAGCTTTGAACTGATGTGTGTCTACTGCGAGAGTTTCAAGTGCACCTGCTCTGATGCGAGCTACTTCACAACCTATTGATATTTCTGTCTGCTCAGGGTAGAACCACGCTACATAGCCTTCCATTTCATTTATCCATTCTGAACCTAAAAAGTGATGAGGATCCAAAACAACATCTGCCCTCTGTAACCTGTAAGCTATGTTAAATGAATGGAGCGTGTGCCATTCACCGTCCTCCTCTATGAACGAAGGACCGAGTAAAGTTGCTTTCATTTTGATGATACAGTCTCCAAAATGTTTTTCTTTACCGCGAAGGATATCTCCACTGGCGGCGACACAGGATATTGCTATACCGCTTTTAAATATGCGCTGTTTCTTCTGCAAGAATACCATATCTCTTAATCCAAGCCTCATCTCTCGACTACCTCAAACTCCTCTATCAGAGCATAAGCTGAATATACTGCTATCCCGACTCCTGGCTCTATCATATTCATATTCATCAAAGAAGCTGAAAAGTTTAACGAGAGATTTACATTGCCTAAACTCGCCGATACCGTATAGTTGGAACCCCGCGCTGACACTTCACACACAATGGGCTCAAAGAGAAGCCTGCTATCTATTGCTGCCAGTACTGACCCCAAGTCGCTAGTTATCCAGTGGGCTGAGGGAGTACCGAGAGCAATAATGTCCCCGTCGAGTTTAAAAGCTTCTAGAGCTAACACTGGAGAAGAAAATGGCATTACGAATATGCCGCACTCAACTGCTTTTAGCATGCTACCCCCTCCAGGCCAGGGCCAGGAACCACCCCACCTGAGGAATATTGACATGGGGCCCATAAGCCACGCAGGGACTGCCTCCGTCTCTAGTGTAATTCCTAGGAATCTAAATACAAGCCTCATATCATAATCTCCGGGAATCGACTTGCCAAACGACTCGATATCCGGCGGAACGGGCGGCTCTTTGGTAAGCTTATAACCGGATACTGCGTATGCTCCTTCAAAATATGCTCCTCCCCTTACATGACCCTTCACAAAATAACCTACCATATCTCCAAGTGTGCACCTTATCATTTCTTCCTCAACAGCAATATTATAAGCAAAAGGCCTCCTCCTATTGCTGCATAGAACCACCACTGCTTGTAAAATGGTTTCTTCTCAGTTGGCTTTGGAGGAGCCGGAGGAGCCGCTTGTGCGGCCATCATTTTCTCAGCAAGTTCCATCATCTCCTTCATAGCTTCCTCTGCCTTCTCACCTCCCTGTTCGAGCTTTTTCTTCAACTCCTCTATCTTCTCCTGTGGAACTCCTGCCTGCTGTAATGTAGCCAATGTGGGCTCAGCTGCTTTTGCTTCTTCTGGAGGGGCAGGTGGCGGAGGAGTATAACCGTAAAGGTAGCATCCTCCATACCATCTTCCGAATGTAACACTCAGATAGCCAAGGACACGATACCCTATTATCGGGACTATATCTTCTTTGGAGATAGAACCCGCAGTTACAACCTTAGAAATAAATGTCCTTCCTTCTCCCTTTCTGTTCTTGAACCAGCCAAACAGATACTTCATAAGTAACGCAGTAGTAGCAGCCATTAGCAGCTCATCAAGACGAGTTGGCTCAAATCTCCTGTATTCAACCCAGGCATAACAGAAGACATATTCTCCTCTCTCGATCATATCTTTCGCAACATCAGTCAGTTCCTTGTGAATAGAATTTATTTTCTCTTTCTTGAAGGCAGGACTTTTACCAAAGGGCCACAGAATTTTATTGACTGTCTTTGAGAGACAGGCATCTCTCCACCAGTTTATCGCCTTGAAGACAGCCTTCCCGCTTGCACCACAATAATTTCCTTTAGCTTTTTTAAATGCATAAGGGCCTTTGAAAATAGCAGCCTGTGTCACTTCTCCTACCTGCTCACCTACTTTCTTCGTCTTCTTCGCCTTCTTTGTCTTCTTTGCCTTTGTCTTCCTCACTTCCTTCAGCGCATGGGATCCGCTTATCAGCTTGAAGAGCTTCTCACCTCCTTTCTTTATAGCTTTCTGTGCGAACTTCCATGCAGGGCCTCCTAGTTTCGCAAGACCTTTCAGCGCTTTCCTTGCAGGAGCAGAAAGCTTATTCCAGAACTTCTTCAGCCATTTTGGCATCTTTATTTTAGGCCACCCCAGCTTGATCTCAACCTGCTCTATTTTTTCATCTACCAGTGCCATCACTCACTAACCGTCCTTTCAACAATCTTAGTTATAAGGAAGGATAAGACACTCATTATGCCTGATACAATGGCAATCACGAGCAGCTTCTTTGGACTGAAATCTCCAAGCCCTGCTGATACACTCGTTAAAGCCCTTATCTCGCCCGTAGGGATATAATACCTGCTTACGCCCTGTAAGTTGTTCCTGTATAACAGCATCTCTACCTCTCTCATTCCTTCAGGATGCGACACCAGTACTTCAATCGCCGGCATCCCGGATATACTTCCTATCCCGACGCCTCTCACATACTTCAGTCTCCCAATATACATGTAGTGCGAAATCAGGCTATGAGCTTTTCTTAATGCATCCATGCTACCTCCTCATCAATAATAATAACGCTATCGCTGGAATGGCAAGGAAAAATAGCCAGTAAGGTTTCTCCTTCGGTTTCTTTGCTGGAGCTGCTGGAGTTGGAGGCTTCACTTCTATAGGTGCCGGCTTCACCCTGTAAACGAAAAAATCCACAGCAGCTCCTTGTCCCTACAAAGCTCCTCAAGCCCCATGCTACCGTGCCTATCCATTTCAGCGCTTCAGTTATGCCTGCCGCTGACTGACCTATAGCAGGTATTGCTGCTATGACTGTCTGAGCAACACCTGTGAACTGGGAAAGTGTCTGATACATATCAGCAGCATCGAATACTGCCTTAACAAGCCCTTTATAGTTCCACTTACCTATGCTGTATACCCTTGTAAGCAAAGTATACCTTTCAAAAATGCCTGATTTTCTGAGATTTTCAACTATTGTATTTGCAGCTTTCAACATCTTTGACTTTGCAGACTTGTCAAGCTTACCAAATCCTATTACAGCAACACCAAGACATTTATAACCTGAAGGAATATACTTGTAGTTTGACTTTATAAGTTGATATATATCCCAGAAGAAGCGCCTGCTCTGAGGCTTATAGAACTTCTTCAGCTTTGCATACGCCTGCCAGCAAGGTAGCACAATGACCTTTGCTATGCTAAACGGCAGGAGTTTCATCTCTTAAGAAGCAGTATCAGCAGTATTATACCTCCTCCAATAGCTCCCCAGAACCAGGGCTTCTTCCATATTGGCTTCTCCTCAGCAGGTTTAGGGGCTTTCTTCTTTGAATATTCTTCAAGCTTCTGCCATGTAAGGTCTCCTATACATACTTCGCCTGTAGCAGGAAGACCTGCGACTTTCTGGAACTCTATCAAAGCAGCCTTAGTTTTTGAACCAAATATACCATCTTCCCATCTCTTACCTTTAGCCTCCCATTCCTTTATTATTTCGGCAATTTTGCTAAACTGAGGAAGAGTGGAAACATCTCTAAGCATCCTCTGTAGTTTTACCACATTATCTCCGGTGCTGCCTTTTTTGAGGCAGACTTTCGGAAGGACAGCAGGCTTTCTCTTTTCCTCTTTCTTCCCTTCTTTAGGTTTGGGAGGCCATTTGAGAGGCTTCTTTTCCCACTTCTTTTCCTTATGCCATTCATCAAGAGCCCATGCCATCACCTTGGCATATACAGCTTTCTTCATCCTGTCACTTTCTTTAGCAAGCCATGTGTTTATGCATTTCCATACCAGATTCCTTACATCCTCTTCGGTATCAAGCTTGGCAAAAGGCCATTCAGCAGCAACACACTCCTTCACATCCTTAACATACCTCTCAAAATAGTAGCGCTCCCACTCCGGTATCTTAACTTCTTCTTTCTTTTTCCTGCCCCAGAAACCTACATCTTCACCTATCAGAGCCATCATACACCTGCCTTTTCTATAAGTCCTTCATAAGCCTTTGCTATGTCTTCAGGCCCAAGCTTGGCGGTCTTGCCGTTGAACTGATAGAATTCGCCTTCGAGAATAACAGGCACCGGCAGCTTCCTGCCTTTATAAGGGATTGATACTATGTCGAGAGTAAACTCTCCTTTAACAGTTCCATCAGGAGAATATAGTCTTATTTTAACCGGGACTTCATCAGCAAAAACAGGGTAGTAGCCATGCCATAATCCTCTCATCTTCTCTCTCTGCTTCAAGGTCCATATCTGTCTTCTGAACTCCTCAGCAGGCGTTAAACTGACTTGCTGCCACTTATACCTTCTCATGAGACCTCCTCCGTAATAATCGTAGCAGATCTCTTATTTTTGCCCTGATGTCATACATACACCTTACCTCCTGCTTCCTTTATCTTCTTCCTGAATTCTTCCCAACCGGATGCTTTAACCCTTACTGGGAACGGATTTGCTCTAGCCAATATTCTTCTTATATATTCTTTCAACCTCTTATCATCCGCCTTCGCGGACACCCCATGCCACTTATACCTTCTCATTTTGCCTCCACGGGTTCAATTTTAATTTCACCTTCAGAGGTGGCCTTGACATAGTAACTTTTACCGCCTTCTACTCTGAGGATAGCAGTCTCACCTGGAAACATCAAGAACACTCCATCCCACAGAGCTTCAAGCTTCCTTCTGAGTGGATAAAGAGGACCTTTGGGAAACCACAATCTTTCATAAACTTCCCTTAATGTCTCTCTGGCTCCAGGTATCGCCTGTCCTACTTTATACCATCTTGTCATAATACCCCCTTGTTATCACATTTACTATTGCTTGCATTAATTTTTCTTGTTATCACATTTACTATTGCTTGCATTAATTTTTCTGGGCTGACATACGAGTAGCCTATTTTCTTAGCCAGAGCATGAATAACATCTTCATAATCAGATATTACTTCTGGTCTGACATCTTCGAACACTTTCGCAATTTTTTCGTTTCTACTTTCATCTGTTACGCTAAGTTCATAATTAGCAAAATGATGTCCAATCTCATGTTTTAATGTTCTAAGTATCCATTCGTCATTACCACCTGCTATCGCGTAGGATAAGTCGGAAATATTAAAAGTTATAGTAGGAGGCCTGTTTAAATATCTGGCAGGCACATCTATGTTAAAGGATATGACTAATGCTGGCACTACTGATATGTTATAATGGAAGCATAATGTTTCTATTATTTTTCTCATGGTTTTTATAATGTCATAAATTTCCTTGGTCATAATATCTACCCCCCAGTTTCTCCATCTCTTTTTTAAGCTCATTCCAGTCCTTAATCATCACCTTAACCTTTGGCTCTCCCATCTTTTTTAGAACCTCCTGGGCCTTTTTCAATTTCTTTTCTAGTTCGTCTGGTATACTAGAAATAAGCCCTTTTTGCCATTTGTATCTCCTCATCTTTACTCCTTTCTAACTATCTCAACCACTTTATCAATATCAACGGGATGCAATTCTCCAGCTTCAAAGACGAAGGCAGGCCCTATCAGCAGCTTAAGCCTGCCATCTTCTTCCTTGCATGACACTGTCACTCTCACTTCAACTTTGCCCACCCTTGAGTAGGGATCTATTTCTTCCGGCCTGACCAGAACAAGCCTAACAATTTCCCCTGGATAGACGAGATAATCGTTGTCCCACGCCCTCGAAAGTTTAATCCTCTGCCCAAACAGAGCACCGGGCTTAGCCTCTTTCTTTTTCTCCCAGAAGCTCCTGTAGGCTTCACCCATCAGCTCCCTAGGGAGCTTCGCACCAACCTGCCATTTATACCTTCTCATCTCGCCTCCTACCTTGATTTAGAAAAGGTAGACTTAATTGCCCTTAAGTCTTCTTTTATAGGAGACTTAATTGCATTAAGACTGCAGAGTGGGTAGCTTTTAAGTGAAATTAAGGTCTCCGGAAGACTTAATGCATTTAAGTCATCGCTGAGCAGACTTAATTGCATTAAGTCCTCCTTTTAAGCAGTAGGCCTGCGAAGATTAGGCCTCCAACTATCCCGGCTATTGTTAGCCACTTCCAGTGTTTTGATATTATCCCCGGGATTACTGCGGCTACAGGGACTCTCTTGATTTTAACGGTCTCAATCCTTACTTTTTTTTTACGGGCAACCTTATGGGTGCAAGCCTTAACCTTGGTAAAGGAATACGGATCACAAAAGGAGCTGGTTTTCCTGGTTTTTTAGCTTTTGGTCTCTTTTTTACTCTCTTCTTTGGAAATATTATCTTTACCTCTGGTGCCTGCATCACAGCCATGGCTCCTCCTATTCTATCTCTTCCTCAACCGTTATTTCTTTTCCAGCCTTGATCACTTCAGCCCTTATGTTGTAGCCAAGGCTCTTAAGGTAACCGACTGCTTTTTTGATCCATTCAGCCGGATGCTTCGGTATGAGTCCACCAGTATCAGTTACAATGACCACTCCTGATTCTTTCAGCTCAGGGAATTGCTCCCATAGCCATTTTGCTGCCTTTGTATGGGACTCAAAAGGACGCTCTTCTTCATCAACCCATATAGTGCAGGGTTTAGGTTTAAAGGCCTCCTCACGAGGAGGACCTTTTCTTTCTGCTGGTTTCTTCAAAATATCTTTCATTAAAATCTCTATTGCTTTCTTCCTCGCTTCTTCTTCTGGCAGTTTCTGAGTCTCCATGATGAGTTTCGTTATCGCCTCAATGTGTTCCTTATGTTTCTCTTCTATCTCAGCTATTCTCCTCTCATGTTCAACCGCTGACTTGTATGAAGAGAGCAGAGATATTAAGGGAGCCAGCTCTTCATAAGGGATGTCACCCATATCAACGAATTTCTTAAACTTGGCAAGTAAAAGCTCAAGGGTTTTCCTTTTCTCCTCATCAGTTATTGCTGCTATGTATTCTGTCATGGCTCCCTCCCTTTAGGGTGGGGGGCAGAGCCCCCGGCCCCCAAACAGATATTAGCCAACATACGGTCTTTTGACCGGTTTCACTATGAGCCTACATCTGATCCAGAGGTCAGGCGGTGTCATACCGAAGCCGTCTTCAGGGAATGTCATCCTGACTTTGATTTCGTCTTTATCTTCAACTACGAATTTGTCGATGATACCCTTATCGAATTCCTGGAAGAGATGAGGTTTCGCAGGTTTAGCCACAATGTTCACAGCACCTGATACACCGGAGATTTCTTCGATTTCGAAGGAAGGACCCACAGATTCTACTTTGCTTGTGAATGCGATGCTTTCACCGATGAAGAGCTGGAGGACACCCCTTGTGAACCTGTTGAGATGCTCAGCGAGAGTATTGCTCACATTCCAGAATATAGTCGGTATGATATCAACAGCTATTCCGAGGATTTCCATTTCCTTCTTGATATAAGGAACATTGAAGTTTCCGTCGATCGGAGAGTCAACAGGAGGTTTTGTGAAGAATTCGTAGATCTTTGTCGTAGCAGTAGCCGGTACTTCGTGGTAGATCTCTTCCTGCCTTATCGTCTTCGGCCTTGGCGGCTTGTTTGTGATGCTGAATGTTTTAGGTTCTCTCTCTCTTTCTCTTCCCCCTACAGTCAGTCTGATTTGTGGTGCCATAGCTACTCCCTCCTAATCAATTGATTGCCAAATTATCTGTTTGGGGGCCTGAGGAAAAGGGGCGGCTTATTCTACCACCCCTATTCTTATCCTTCTGCCATCAACTATAGCGTCAACAGTTCCATCAGGATTGACTTCGAGGTCAACAGTATCAGGCCTATAGCCTATTACACTGGCAACCCTTTCCATAATCTCTTCTTCCTCTTCAGGTGTGAGAACTATTTCTTCTTCCTCTTCCTCGCCTTGCCCTATCATTTCAGAAGGGACATATTCTTCTTCGGGAAGAGCTTCGGTTTCCTCTTCCTCAGGAATATAAGCAGATGTTTCTTCTTCCTCAGGAAGTATTGCTCCTATTGAGGTGATGTTCTCGTCAACACTAATAGGCCTTACGCCTCCGATTTCGAATCCGGAGATTAACCAGATTGCAGAAGCAGTCCTTGCAGCTTCGAGAGCTTCTTCAGCAAACCCACCTACAACACCAGTCCTCCTGAGGTATGCATGGAGACCCCATATGCCCGCATAAGTTAATACTGCGGATACGATCCTTGACCATTTGCCCGCTAGTCTCGCAAGCAATTTATCAACAAGTTTGTTCGCAAGTAAGCCTCCAATAGCACCAGCAGCTTTACCTCCGATCTCGGTAAGAGTTTCCTTAAATGTAGGAAGCTGAATTGCTGCAGGGAACGGTATCTGTCCTACGTAGCTGGATACAGGTGTCCTTGCACCCCAGAACTCAGAATAAGCTTTTCCCATTTCCTCCTTGAGCGGCGCAAGAGGACCTTTTTCTTCCCAAGGTTTCCTGAGTGCTTCCGCATATCCACTTTCTTTAAATGCGCTTTCCCATGCTTCTTTCCATTTTTCTGTCATCGCTTCAGTCCAGGCTTTCTTCATTGCTTTCCTGAGATCAGGACCGAGTTTCTTGAGCTCACTTTTGACATTTGCCAGAGCCTCGTCCCATGCCTTGCTGAGTTCCTCCTTTACTTTTTCTGCCATATCAGGACGTCTCAGATAGAATTCCCTTACCTTTGAGCCCGCCTTTACCATTTCTTTTAAAGCATCGGAAAACTCAGACAAAACTTTCGTTGCTGCAGCTTTCGTTTCTGCTTTTAGACTTTCAATGACACCTTTAACAGCTTTCTTATACACATCAGAGATCTCTTTTCCCCTCTCAGTATAGCCTTCTTTCTTCGCCTTTTTCTTTGCCCTTGCTCCGACCTGTTCTCCGACTTCGCCCCTGTATATTTGCCATGCGAGTCTCAATGCTTCTTGTGGGCTGCTTGCTATCTCTCTGGCTTTTTCGTAAGCTGCCCTCCATTCAGGTGTTTGTGTGACTTTTAAACCCATAACACCTCCCTTGCTTTCATCCTCTTTAATAACGGTTGCCAGTGATTCGGCAACATTTTCTTTAACACTGCCCATCATTTCACCGTAGGTCACCTCAATTTGCTTCTCAACACTCTCTATCTCGTCTTCAACTTCCTCAATCTCTCTCTCAACTTCTTCAATATCTTCTTCAATGTCAGAAGTAGAAACAGATGATGCTCCTTTTGGTTCAGGATACACACCTCTCTTTATCTGCCAGATCGTTGACTCACCTACATCAATCCCATATTTCTCCTTTATGAGTGCCTTTATCTGATTCGGAGTGTATCCCTTGTCAGAATACCTCATTATGTCAGCCCTGACTTCATCAGTAATCTTAACAGGCCTTGCAGAAATATGTGTTATTCCTTCTGTAATGCTTTCAGAAACAGGAACAGCTATCTTCCTGCCGCCATACAATATCTTCTGAGCTTCCTCTGCATGCTCCTTTGGCACCTTTATCCATATCATGGAATAGCCAGCCTCAGTAACCCTCTGGAACTCATAAGGTATTCCTTTCTCAGTCAGCTTGCGCATATCAGAGGGCTGAACGAAGTATGCTCTCCATTCACTCCCTGCATCTTCAAACCTGACTGCTTTCTTCTCTTTAGCTTTATCCCTCGCACTCTCTTCCGAATACATGGATTTAGGGTAGCAGACAGCATAAGGAAGGGTGTATGTCTCCCCTGTTAATCTCTCTTCAGTTGGGTTTGATATCAGGCCTTTTACTTTATCTTTGACCTCAGGCATACCACCTATAATAACGGACTACCTCTTAGTGGCAACCCATTTTTATACCACAGGTCAAATATCATACCTTTAGTTTTCCCTTTCTTCGCTTTAGCCCTAAAAATAAAGTCAACATTCTCTCCCACTCTCTCTTCTCCAGGCAAATATCTTTTCTGCTCAAAGAATTCATCAGGATTACAGCCAGTCAGCACATAGAAGACCTCCTCATTCTCTCTAGCAAGTTCCCTGACTGATTTCAAATGCTCCTCTGCCAGTTCATTTATCCTTTGCCTGAGCTCCACCAGCTTATCGTTCTCATCCGGCATATCCGCAAATCTATCCGCGTCTTTCTCCAGCCCCTTCCTGACTTTATCATTGCCCATCAAGATACCAATGGTGAACCTCCTTGTATCCCTCAGGAACTGATAGTAATGCCTGAACTCATGCCTCAGTACTTTAAACTTATACACCAGGGAGGCAGGAAGCCAGAAACCGAGTATTATCATGTTGAGCTCACAGGAGTAGCTTCCGAAGTGAAAGCCGGTCATCTGATATACGAGCTTTACACTTACTTCCGGGAGCTCATAATACCTACAAAGCTCATCAATATAGGCTTTGCAGGCTTTGTCAAACTCCTTCAGGAAATCGTTATCGATGAACTCATGCCATATATAGCTTTTGATGAGGTCCTCAAGTCTTATTTTAGCCTTCAATTCCTTTTTCGGTCAGCTTCGCTTCAGGCAATATGAGTAAGTTTGAATCTCTCCCTTTCAATATTATTGCTGGCTTATCAAAGACATGGATGAAAGTATATGTTTCATCTGAAGGCCCTTTCTTCTGAGCATATACTATCATCAGAGCTTCCCCGAATTCTTCAACATCAGGCTCTGCATCCATCTCCTTAAGGAAAACATTGGGATCGAACTCTCTTTCCCCGACAGATGCAGTAGGAAGAATAACCTCGTAGCTATGTGGCACCTTCTTATATCTCCTTATTGCCTCTCTTATTGCATCTTCTATTTCACCTGCAAAAGGCTTCACCACCATGGCTATACCTCTTTCGTTATCATCTGATCACCTTCAATGATATAAACAGGTGAATCTCTGTTAACAGGCTTTGCTATGAATGCAGGCCCTGTATAAACTCTGAGGAAGAACCTGCCATCTTTGTGATACAGCAGCATTATGGCTTCTCCTCCCTGAACAAATATGGGTAAGCCCTTTATCCTGTTGAGCAGCTCATTCAAATTTATTCTTTCACCCTCTTTTGTGATAGCATCCGGGAACTTTATCTCAACCTCTCTTACCCTGTCAGCATTTACCCTGTGTAACCTCTCATATTCTTCAAGTGCTCTCTCAATCAGCGTCTTCATACTGCCTCCTTATATCCAGTCAGAAATCATCTCCTCAAACAATCTATCAAAGAGGTCTTTCATCCTTCTTAGATGCTCTCTCATAAGCATCTTGACCTGTGCCATCATCTCACCTGCTTCCTCAGGGGACAGTGTTCTCCTTTCGTATGCTGCAAGTGCTCTCTCATAGCCCACCTGAGTTATATCAGTTGAACCACAATAGGGACAGCTGGTAGGCTTCGTCTCAGTCATAAAATATCTGCCACAGGTGTTGCACCTATAAAGTAGCCTTTGATATGCATGAACTTCTCTCTCTGGCAAAGTTTCTTCTTGCTTTGCTGGAACCTGTGATACAAATTTGATCCTCTTCATGGCCGCCTTATCTTAGCAAGCCATGGAAATTCAGTGAGCATCTTCTTCCTCATCGCACCCAATTCATCAAAGAGCTCCACTATCTTCTTTCTTAATTCTGCCTCAGCAGGCACTTCCTTCAGTTCTTTCACTTTTTCTTTTGCAATCTTCATAGCCTCTTTAAGTATTTCTCCGTGCTTTGCTGGGACTGCCTTCTTTAAGGCTTCTTTCACTTCTCTTAGGAAAGCATCTTTGGAGGACTGAGGAACTTCATATGACACTATTAAAGGACCTCCCGGGTGTTTAGCCCCGCCTATGACTTTACAGACCGCGGAGTACTTCTTGCATATGGGAGTTATCAGTTTCAGTTTCTCCTGTTTTACCATAAGTGTTCCTTTAACTGTCTTAACCTCCGTTTTTCGTATTGATTCGGGTCTGGGTGTTATCTTTGTTGCGTATTCGCTTAGGAACTTCTCAGCATCCTCAAGTTCACTTGCAGGTACCCACAGTCTCACTTTGTATTCGCTTCTTGTCAGCAGCTTCTTCTCAAGCTCCCAGTGCTTCGGCTTATCTCTCTCTATTCTCTTGACTTTCCACCACATCACCCTATACCACTTTGTTGCTGTTTTCTCAGCTGTTTCTCTGGCTCCTACAAATAATGCCATGACACCTCCTTATTTCCTAAACTTGAGCAACAGAAATATTATAACACCTAAGCCTCCTCCTATTGCTATCCAGTGCCACACTTTCAACCCAAGGAACTTCTTTTGATACCATTTCTCAGGCAGCTGCTCATTCTTTTTGCCGCCTTCCTTGTTTTTCTGCTCATCCATCTTTTCCTCCTCTTTCTGTTCTTCTCCCTTCCTGACCATGGATTCCTTCGGCATGACCACTTTAGGCTTTTGTTGAGGTATTTTTTGGCCCGGCCTCGGGAAGACAACCCTTGCTGCTTCAATATGTTGTTCTATTAAAGCCATCAGGCTACTGGCTCAAGTTTATGGGATAGTAGTTCCCACCTGAGTACCTCAGGAGCACCAAGCATATAAGCATACTCTTCAGCCTGATACCTTTTATCAAACCATCTCACAAATGTTCCTCCCTCCGGGAATGATACAACGGCTGCCCAGTTACCTTCCGGCTCAAGCCCAGGAAATTCTCTCTTGAATTCCTCAGCGGACATCACAAATATACCCTCACCAGCACCAGGCACAGCTGATACTCCTTTGAGCTTGCCTGTCAGCTTCTTAAGGGCACCCGCAAGACCTCCTGCAATGCCAGCATACCTTGACAGAATGATATGAAGTGCCAGCAAACCTCCTCCAACTATAACTATGGGCCAGATTATCATCATCGTCCTGAGGGTCCTGAACCAGCTCTTCCTGGCTTTCGCTATCACAGCTGCATACTTCTTCTGGAACTTTCTCCACCTCTCAAGCAATGTCTCATACCTGTCTCTAAGAGACCTAATCATAGCATCCCTTTCATATAGTGTCCTGAAAGCTCCCTTTGTCTTAGCGAGGTTATCAAGATATTTCCAGATGACAGTCGCCCCATGAGTAAGGAATTGATTGATATTCTCCACACGGGTTGTAACCTGCCTTGAAAGGATGCCCCACACTCTCTGACGCTTCGGCTTCACTGCATCAATAGCTTTGATTGCTTCTTTCTTTGTAGATTTCGAGAGGTCAGACCTCTTTATCAACCTGATTGCATAATCCTTCAGCTGCTCAAAATGGTTAATCACATCCTTCTCAAGAGACTCAGCCTCAACAAGCGTTCCTTCATACTCTTCCCTGGTTATATGTTGACCTACTCTTGCAGGAACTACCCTTATTCTTATTTCTTCTTCAAGTAAAGCCATAGCCCTATAACTGCTGCTATCCCTCCGCCTATTGCTATCCAATGCCACAGCTTCAAAGGACCTACTTTTTTCTGATACCACTTCTCAGGAACTCCTTCTTCCCCTTTGCCTTCTTCCTTTTTGGGTTTCTTTTTCTTCTTTGGCATCTGCAATTCAGTATATGCCTCATCAAGCTCCTTTGTAGCATCCTGCCATTCAGTATCTGCTTCAAGGTCTGCCTTCAATTTCCTTATGTCACGATACGCCTTATCAGTTGGATCAGCTCCTTCTATTATTGACTTGAGTTCATTGTAATACGACCAGAAACTCTCAAGGTCCTTATCCTGATATGCTGCAACCATTTTATCAAGGACACTGAGCAATTCCTTCTCAGGTTCTGACTTCCTCCGGCCAATTACCTTCCTTATCTTTGTCTTCTTCGCTACTATCCTGCCTGCCGCCCTCCAGAACCTGTCTTCAGGAGATTGACCTACATAGATGACAGCTAAAGGCTTGAAAGGCCTGTATCTCCTTATCCTGGTTCTCTCCTTTTCAACAAAAAGTGCCATTACTTCTTCAGAAGCAACACTATTATCAATATGCCTCCTACAGCAGCTGCTATCGCCCACCAGGGAAATTTCTTCTCTTCTTCTTTCTTTGGAGGCGAAGGAGGTGCTTCTTCAGGTGCTTCTTCTCTTGCTTCTCCTCTCTGTGTAACGCCTGCTTTCTCCATTAGTTTCGCCATAGCAAGATTTTTGGCATCCTCAAGCAGCTGCTGCGCCCTTTCTTTTATTCCGAGTTCCTCAGCAAAGCTTTTGATTCCTGACCACACCTTACCCCATGTTAGTTCTTTGCCAAAGATCTTTATCCCTACTTGCTCGGATATAGGCAGTACTTTCCTTAACCTCTCCTCGACTAAGAGCTTAAGTTCCCGGACCTTCTGCAACCACATCTTTAATAAAAATCTACCTGCGGATGTTAACTTATCAAGGTCAACAACTTTTTCAGGATTTTGAGCTGCTTTTGTTAAAGCTTCATTATAGGCTTCTGCAAAGAGCTTATGAACCTTTGGAGGTAGGAGCTTTTTAAATGTCCTCAGTTCTGAGAATGTCGCTACAAAGCTCTCAACCATTATTGCAACTTTTTTTTTATCGCCTTCGGCTATCAATTTATTCCCGACTTCAGCATAGATGTAGTGCAGTGGGATGACTGAAGCTGCTTTCTCTCCAAACCTGACAGTCGTTGAAGAAGGCTCAAGAGGAATCCACTTATCCCCTTCCTTGTATTCAAGGTAGACATGGTTTATTGAGTTGTAGTCAGCAGGTGTTTCACCCGGTTTGATGTGATGTGCCGCTACAAGTCTGACCGGATAACCCCGGTTCATCAACAACGCTGCCAGCAAACTTGTTTTATCATCACAATCACCGTAGGTTACACCCTGCTCTTCATACCTCCTCAGTATGACATGAGGTGCCCTTATTGTATCCCAGACAACGGGATCCTTGATGTATTTCACTTTCTTCTGAACGAAATCAAATATAGCCCTTGGCCCGCCCTGAGCATAAAGCCTGTCAGCCCATTTGTCAACAAGAGGATGGGACATATCCTCTATCGCTGTCTTCATTATCAGTTTGATGAATTCAAGGTTATTCGGCAATATCATCTTCTCAGCTATTCCATTGCCTCTGACTTCCTCACGCTTCAATACTATGGGCTCCGGACCTGCCATCACCTATTATAACGGATTGATAAATTTCGGCAACTAAAACTTGCCTGTGTTACCCCAGCAGTTATAATAGGTGATGAAAAATGTATTTTTTAATCATTATTACTTTCTTGTAGTGCAGCCTGAAGTGGCAGTATAGGAGGGAGAATGAAAGTAACGGAGGCAATGCGTCTCGTGGGAGAGCTAGTGAAGGTTGCTGAGGAAATAGCAGAGAAACGGGCCAGACGGAAGGCCAAGACTAAGTTAGACTTTATCCGAGCCCGAAACAATTTGATAAGAGCCATGGCTGAGGAGTTACATCTACCTTCAGGTGCCTGGGTCGAATTACCAGGTGGAATCATAAAGGAGTGGGCTATCGTCGAGAAAGCTCCTTATGGAACACCGCTCCACTCCTCTCTTGCGATTGAGAGATGGAACGCATTAATATTCACGGGGCTGCTTGATGCCCCTGAGTCAAGAGAGGACCTACGAAGAGTAGTCAAAGTGTTGACTAATGAATACAAAGTCGAGAAGAGAAGGCTTGAAGACATAGATATTACCTGTCTGGTATTTTCTCTCAAAGGGAAAAGGGATGTAGAGGTGGCTGATTTTTGGCTTGATAGGAGAATTTTTACAGTTCTGACAATTATAGCAGTATGAAAGTAGTAGAAGGAATGCAAGCTCGTAAAAAGGGAGTGATTGTAGAGCAGATTCCCATTCCCATTTCTAACATTCCCTATGACGGGCTGATAACGCTAACACCCGAAGACTGCACCCTCAACTTATATTCCGTGGAGGTCCGCTATCCATCTGTACTACTGAGATATAAGTCTTTCATGGCTCAGAGAGTGATGATAAACGATTATGAGACCCTGATTCTCAGGCTTAAAAATAGAAACATTGAAATAGCTACCCTTTTCCTCGACAGCGTCATTCTCTATTGCCTGCTAACAGATAGGACATGAAAATTTTTGAACTAGAAGATAGAACAGAGGAACTATTTTATGAATGGCTACGGATTAAAGGCTATAAAGAGATAAGCAGAGAGAAACAGAGAAGTATCTTAGAAACTGTATGGCGCATCTTTAAGAGGGCTGTATCGGAGAAAAAAATGGTCATTGATTTTGAGCTGCTACTTGACGAGCTCGCTGAAAAAGAACCAGCGTTTGACTACGCCTGGAATAATAAGTTATATTTGATTTGCGGTGATACGGTATATGCATTTGCCTACGATGAAGCTGTGAAAGACTACGAGAAAGGACAGCTGAAAGATATGGACACTTACATCGATGAATCCAGCTGGAGTACCTTGATAAATGATTGTCCTTCCTGGAACGAAAAAATAGATGAGGCAACAGTCGTGATGAAAGGAATCAAAACTATCTTCGCTGCTAATTTCATTGAGATGTTTGTAAGCTACCCTGAAAAGGTCTATCCGGCTTATCACTTGTTTATTGAATGGGACGAAGCAGCAGATGCATTGCTGGAGAACTTTGTTGATGTTGTAATGAGGATAAAGGAGATTAAGTAACTGCAGACTCAAACGCTCACTTCATCTCAACCATTGCTATCGCCTTAGCAAGCTTGCTGTAGTCCCTCTGTTTGATTTCAACGCCTTCAGGATAATCCGTGTGGTATAGTTTTAGCTTCTCGAATTTCCGTGCCAGCTGACTTATGCTAGATACACCAAAATGACCCAGGATATCTTTTGTTTTAATTTGCTCAATGATGTAAGTACCTTTCAGTTCAATCTTCAGTGCTCCAACTATCTTTGCAGCAGCAGTGCTTGCAGGCTCCTCAATCAATACCCTCCTGGACTTCACCATGTTTGATAGCCTGCCAAAGACTTCCTTTATCTTACCATAGGCCTCAAAGAAATCCATATCTGCCGGCATCTTTATCAGCGCCGTGATGTAGGTCTTATCCTTCTTAGCTGCTATCGCTGCAATCAGACTTCTTGGTTTAGCTCTGTCAAGACTAACAGAAAGGGCTATCATCAGCCCTCCTGTTTTTTCTCCTGCTCCTCAGGTATCCCTCCTATCAACTGACCCATCGTCTTTGCAGCTTCAAAGCCAGCATACACATATATCTGAGTTGCCAAGGATAGTAAGCATGCCTTGTTCTCCTTATCATAGAAGCAGCATTCTTCCTTTTTGCAGGAGTCATTCGTAAAGGGACAGAAATATTCACCTTCTTCTTTCGCCTCAGGAATCTCCAGAGGGAAACCTGATTTCTCTGCCATATCCACCTGTATGAATACCCATGTCTGTAGCCAGCCTGCAAGAAAACATATATCAGCCTCCACATCATAAAACACACACTTCTTATTGCACTCCCCTTTGATAAGAGGACAATACATCACCCCTCCTTCTTTTGTTGTTGCTTTAGCTTGGTAAACACAGGAGGCACCTTGATTCTATGGCCCGCTTTCGGAGCCCCCTGAGCTTGAGCCTGAGGCCTCTGTCTCGCTGCCCTCGCACCTATTATCATCCCTATTCTCTGTGCCTCCCTTATTATATTTTCGAGCTCGGTCTTCGACATGGAGACCTGATTGCCTCCTATCTTCTGCAACAGGAGCTGAATCAAAGGACCTGATACATTTTTGAGCAGATCCATCATGAAAGTGTCTATGGGTGATGTCCTGGGAGGTGGAGGAGGCATCATAAAGGGAGCAGCCTCAACCTCTTCTTTTTCCTTCTCTTCTTCCTCTTTCTTCCTTTCCGCTTCGAGAAGCTCTCTCTTGTGCTGAAGCAACCTATCCATCTTATCAAGGCTGAGCTCCTCAAACTTAATCTTACTATCAGTCAATATTCTCAGCATCTCGGACATCGCCTTTGCAGCAAGACTAACATCAGAAGAGGGCCTCGTATGAAGCTCATACAACCTCTTCTCAAGGTCACTGGTTTTCTCCTTCTCCCTTCTCAACTCATCCTGCAACCTCTGTATCTCACTCTGCGCTCTCTCAAGAGCTTTCTTCTCAGCCTCCGCAAGCTTCTTCTCATACTCGAGCTTTATCTTATCTTCCCTATCCCTCAGCTCTTTATCATACTTCTCCCTTAGATGCTCATAATCCTTTCTCAACTTCTCATAATCACTCTTAATGCTGTCATATTGTGTCCTCAAATTCCTGAGTTCTTCCTCCTTCAGCTCTATCTTCTTCTCAGAAGTGCTCTTGATCATTTCCTTTTCTCTCCTTTCTGTTTCAAGCTCTGCCTTATAACGCTCTATTTCTCTCTCTAACTCCCTGATCTTATAGCGTAATTCAACTGTTCCTGGCTCTCCATGTTCTTCAACAGGTTTTCTCTGCATACTTACTGCCTCCTCTTTCGATAAAATCCTGCCATCCTCTGTCAAAAAGAAATAATAGTTCTTTATGGTTGTAGGAGGCTCAACATCTGTTCCTCTGAAACGGATCCTTGCACAGTATTTGCCTGGTCCTGAGACAAGCTGAAGTGAAGCAGCATCAACACCCCATGGAGTATCTCCTCCAAAATCTATCTTGAGCCATCTACCTTCTCCTGTCATCTTCAGTATCTCAAGCTCATAGAGCTTTTTCCAGTCTTTCTTGTGCTCTTCGGGAATTACCAAATCAAAAGGCCATAGGGGAGCAACTTCACTGGCAGGTATGATGCACTTTCCATATCTTTTTTTCTCCTCAGGCTTGGGTGTCTCCGCCGTTCCTTCCTCTCTCTGACCACCAGCTATATAAGCTGTCTGATCTATTCTTCCCGTTTCGTCCTGCATCTTTCCTCCCTGATTCTAATGCATACAGCCTTTTCACCAAGTGCGAGCTTTATCTCTTTGAGAACAGGCAACGCATCCAGCTGCATCTCAAGAGGTTTAAGAGTGGCATACAGGAAAGGGACTTTTTCGAGAAGCCATCTAAACAGGGCTTTCAGTGCCTCTATGCTTTTCATATCTGTCTCTATCAATACACCATGAGGAAACTCATCACCTGAATAAGTAATATTTACTCTCATACTGCCCCCTGCATTTTCCCCCTTATAAATGCATACACAATTCCATCCTTCAGCTCATCAGGAGCCTGCGTATCAATCTCAACGCTTATCTTGTTGTCATATTCAAACTCCATCCTGTAGGAAGTCTGCTTATCAGGATTGAAATCCTTAGTAATTATGTTGGGTCTGAGGAAGCCCATATCCCTGCCATTGACCTGCACCTTACACTTCACTGCCTTCAGGTCGACCTGCGTGAGCTCCTCAAGTGCCTTCTTCGTGACCAGTGCCAGATAGAGGTCTCCAACGAAGTAGCCAGAGCCTATGTTAATCGGCGTCTGCAACTTTATCGTCTCACCTACCTTCTTAATATCTACATCTCCCCATGTTCCCCATTGCTCCATAACTACCTCCTTCACCTATTATAATCCATACGCCATTATGGCAAGTGTTTTTATATGCGTTTTATAAATTTAAAGGCAAATTATGATGAATAACTGCAAATAAATGATAATAATGCACTTAACTTTTTTATTGACAAATAGATGCTCAGCTTATAATAGATGATGGGTAAAAGATACTATACAGTTGAAGAAGTGGCAAAGATGCTGAGAGTATCAAGGACAACAATATACAGGATGCTGAAATACGGGAAGCTGAGAGCTCTGAAACTCGGGACAGGCAGAAGACAGAGAAGTCCATGGAGGATACCAGAGGAAGAGGTGAAGAAGCTGACTAAATAGTTGCCAGAAGGAGACCACAGGTTATAATAGCTGATGAAAACAAAGGAGATCTATCAGCTTGTGGGAGAGTATAGCAACAGGATAGCGGAAAGGGTCTCCAAGGTAATACAGGAGGGACTGAATAAAGCCAAAGTATGGATACTGACAGATGTGTTTGAAATAGAGAGGAGGCTCAGAGAAGTCCTCTCCAGCTCCTACGAGCTGACACCTGCACCGCCTGGTGCCAGTCTGGTCAAGATTGGAAAGGACCTGGCATTGCTATTGGCTGAATATCTGCAAGCACAAGTTGACTCACCTGATGTCACGACGAAGGAGGTTAACCCAATGTATCATGCAGGTTATGCTGATATTAGAGTCACGGTTTATCATTTTTGTTTCCCCTGGCATCCACCAGATAAGCTTGAATACAAAGCACGGTATTTATATAACCCCAAAGAAAAGTGGCGCTGGGATAGATCCGGACCTTATCATTTTGTGCTCACGCCGAGACTGTGTTTCACCACAGCTAGAGGTATAGCTTACTTCCGCAGATACGAGGAGTATAAGGAAAACGGACAGGATATGCTCAATTTCGGCTATAAGAGTAAGAAAGAAGACCTGCTCTACAGCATGGACATACCGGCTGTGGACCAGGAGATAGCGCCTGCTATCATCAGAGGATTGGTCAAAGAGCTGCGGTATTATGGGATAGAACAGGTATGAAGTCATGAAGGCTTATGAATACTTCGGGCTACTGGCAAAAGAGCTGGCAATTGAGGAATATGGCTGCCTTAGAAGGGAGCTATCTGATGTCGAGAAGAAAAAGTTGCTGGAAGATATCTGTAAAAAGATTACATCTTCTGAGAAGTTCCTGCATAGCCTCAGAAGAGCCGCCGCCCAAAAAGATAAAAATGAGATAGTGAAGAAGAGATGTCAGAGCATTTTTGAATGGACGAGCACTATTGCAACTTATTGTTACAAGATCAGGCCAGGAGTTATCATGAAAGTAAACAAAGATGAACACTATTATAAGGATAGGACACTATGTTATTTTCTCTTTATATATTGCGATGGAGATGTTGAAGAATACTACGCCGAACTCCCATTATACTTGATCGCAGCCGGAAAAGCGACTTGTAGCCAGGCCAAAATCAGCAAAGTCAGATGGAAGGAGGATGGCTTATTTGGGCTCGCACCAATATGGTCAGGGTGGAGGCTACAAGGCGTTAGGGAGAGCATCGTCTTTAACTCCGACGGAAGTATTGAATACCCCCGCCTTTCTGGTGTTTTTCTGTCATTCTCAAAAGAAATAGCAGACAAGCTCTTGACGAGCGTTGTTGTTGAACTGACTAGCCACTGGAGTCTATGGCTAAAGTTCTTTACGCGATGATTGTCAATAAGAAAATAGCCACTCTTTTCAGGCTGACTGCGAATGCAATCCTGTATAAAGGAGGCAACAAGTACAGGGCAGCTGCTTACAAGAGGGCAGCCAAACTGATTGAGGAAGCTCCGGATGTTGAAAGATTATACAGACAGGGAAAGTTGCATGAACTACCCCTGACAAAGAAAATGATAGACAAGATAAAGGAGTTCATTGAAACAGGCAGGATAGTGAAATGCATTGAAGAACTCAGTGGCACTCCTGTTAACCTCTTACCTCTGCTTGACTACCCCAATATAACGGTGGAAGATATCAGGAATGCTGAGAAAATGGGAATAAGTACACCATCTGAGTTCCTGAAAAATATCAGAAAGATACTGCCTGAGGACAGGCTGCGCAGGTTCCTTGAAGCTCTTGAGATGTATCAGGGCAAGATGCTGCTGCATGAGGCACTCTCCATAGCGGAAGACATAATGGAATATCTTATGCCTTACTGTGAGAGGATAGCAGTTGCAGGCAGCATAAGGAGGATGAAAGAGCTGGTGAGAGACATAGATATCCTTGCAGTATCGGGACATGATCTTATCAGGAAGTTCTGTGAGCATCCTGATGTCGAGAAAGTATTGATGGCGGGTGATGTCAGAGCGTCAGTGATAATAAGGGGAAAGCAGGTTGACCTGAGACTGATACCGATAGAATCATGGGGCGCAGCACTTCAATACTTCACAGGTTCAAAGGCACACAATATCAAGCTCAGACAGATTACCAAATCAATGGGCTATAAGTTGAGTGAATACGGGCTATTCAGAGGCAGCGAGATGATAGCAGGCTCAGATGAGGAAGATATCTATCAGGCTCTCGGGATGCAATGGATACCTCCTGAACTGCGTGAAGACAAAGGAGAAATTGAGGCAGCAAGGGAAGGAAGACTACCGAAGCTGGTAGAATACTGGCAGGTTAAAGGAGATCTCCATTGCCATACTACCTATTCCGATGGAAAAATGACACCTGAGCAGCTGGTCAAGGAAGCAATAAGAAGAGGCTATAGCTACATAGCGATAACAGACCATTCTTATATGATGAAACCTGAAGGACTGAGAAGACAGCTGGCAGAGATAGAGCAGCTGAGAACTAAATACCCCGAGATACGCATACTAACTGGAACAGAACTTGAATGCAACAGTGAAGGACACTATGATTTTCCAAAAGAACTGCTTGAGAAACTTGATATAGTCATAGCATCGATTCATGTGGCAACTGATAAGGACCTGACTGAAGCATATATCAGGCTATGCAATGATCCACATGTTAAGATAATAGGGCACATGACAGGGAGGCTACTGTTGAAAAGGCCGCCAAGGAAAATGGATGTTGAAAGGGTACTAAGGGAAGCTGCAAAGACAGGGAAGCTGATAGAGATAAATGGGCAGCCTGAGAGGATGGATCTTCCTCCTGAATGGGTCAGAATAGGAAAAAGACTGGGATGCAAGTTTACGCTGGGAACAGATGCACACTCAAGCTATGAGATGAACTTCATGAGGTATGCTGTAGGAGTAGCAAGGAGAGGATGGCTTGAAGAAAAAGATATATGGAGGCCTGAGTGAAAGTAGCTATAAAAGTGGAACTGTCATGAAGCTATCTACATGAAGCAGGTTGAGTTGATAACAGGTGGCGAGATCAAGAAAGGAGCAGAACTGGTAAATGTCATAGGAGAACTCGTTGAGAAAGTCTACAACAGATTAAAACGGCCATCTACTCAGCTCCGGGAATGGTGTCTGGATTTCCTTGAGCTGGAACGCAAATATCGTAAAGCGAAGACATTCGATGAAGAAGACAGTATAGTCGATGCAGAAAAGCGGCTGATACCAAAAATCGCCGAAGAAGTGCTGGGAATGCCTATTGAAGAGCGCATGCAATATATCGGAAAAGAGGAGGGCTGGAAGATTTGTTTCAGACTTGAGAGGTATAAGAGGCTCAGGTGGGTAATGTACATCTATGGGACGCCATTCGACACAGCAAAAGTGAAGCACATTTTGTTTGAATTCGCCTATCCTGAATGGTTGCCCATCCACGGGCGCAGGGTCCTACATTTTTTTCTTTTTAAGGGTATAAAGGCAATGCTGCAGTTGAAAAATTCCTTTTGGGTAATGCTGAGAGGAAAACATAAATCAGTGCATGAACCTGTAGGCCCTCCAGATTTCCCTAAACGCCCTGCAGTTCGGTGGTGCGATATCCGTGACCATCGTAAACAGCATGTCCTTTGCACTAATCTCAAGGCAACCGACCAGGAGACGACATGTTTCTGGTATGAGTATGAAAGAGCCCGGTATGGGCACAAGAGTGAGACTGTCCGTTCTGAAAAACTGAAAGGACACTATAACTTGGCTAAACTTCTGGATGAAGAGATAGCAGAGGACACGGTTTATGCTTTGATACAGCTTATTAGCTCACTTAAGGAGTTATGAAAGTCCTTGAGATCATGATGAGAAGAAAACTTTGCCGTAATACTAAGGAGCGTTATAATTGGTGATGAAGCCAGGACTTACTCTCATATTCCCGGGTTATGGCGGAATGTGGATCGACAAGACTGCCCCTGCTGATGTGCTAATAAAGAAGCTGAAAGAGGAACCATTCTGTTATGCAAAGACAGTCCCGGACAGGTTCAAAGTAACTGGAGCATTATATTACCAGATATACCTGAGAGGAGTAAGTGAGAAAGGAGCGAGCTGGGAAATAGTGCCCTTACCTCAGAGGCTAAGACATAGAGTGAAGGTTGTTAACATTTACAGATATCTGAATGCGGTGATACCTGACTATTCAGGACCCTGTTTCCTGCCTGTCCCACTTGAGCTTATCATCGATAGCCTGAAAATGATAGCACCGGATATTGTCTGGAAGCTACCGAGGGCTCCCGATGATCTGCTACCTGAGAGGTTTGAAGGAAAAGAGAAGGTGATAGGCAAGTTTGAATACAGGTTCGTTGGCTGGAGAATGGGAGTGAAATATGGATTGTTCTGCTCAAAAGGTGGCCTCTGCTACACAAGGAAAGCAACACCGGAAGAAGAGAAAACAGCAAAAGAACTAAAAATCGTGACAGGCTACACATACACACAGACAATACTGAAGCTGACAGCTGTGATGGCAATAGAGACATTGAAGATAGAAGCGAAGAAATGAGAATAGATAGGCTTAAAGATGAACTTAGAGAGCCAATTAAAGAGGGTGAGAAGGTAAGCATTTATATACCATCCATATTTCAAGGTCTTCATATAAAAGCAAATGACAGGCATCTAGTAATCGCACTAACTGATCCGCTGATAAAGGCCTTTCTTTCAGAGTACCCTAAGGAATTTGTCGAAAACATAGTCGAAAACATAGTAGATCTTTTACTGGAGCAGGAGAGGTTAGACTACATTCTGGTATATAACCCACGGAAGGGCGTTATCAAAATCAGAGCCAGGGCTACAAGGGAGGTCGCAACAGCAATTCGCAACGCTATAATTGAGTGCTGGAGCTGCGAGAGTGATAGAACAAATGAAGGTAGGTGAACTGAAAGAGCTGGCAAGAAAAATCAAAGGAGAGAACATATTTATACCATCCATGTCCCAGGCACTTCTGATGAGAGCTGATGATTACCACCTGCTCGTCATAGCAAGTGATCCCCTGACAAAGACACCTACCTGGCAGGCGCTCTACGAAGCAGCAATAAGGTTGATATGGCTGGAGCCTGGCAGCTTTATCTCGACTGCCAAGAAGGCGACCTTCAAAGTCGAAGAGAATGAAGAGATTGCAGTAGCACTGAGAGATAAGGCAGTTCTTATGGCACTGGTGATGCGATGACAATAAAGGAGCTGATGGATAAGGTGAGAGAAGCAGGGAAGCTGGCAAAGGAGTGGAAATTGGTTGCCCCCGGTTTGAAAGGCGCTTTGGAGCTGGGGAAAGAGGTAATTTTCTCTTCTTCAATGCAATTCAAGTGTGGCCGTCCCCTGTTCAGGGTCTGGCTTAGACCAAAGGAAATTCATATAACAAGAGGAAAGCTGACTTACTCGGAAAACAGGGTTGACTGGTTACTGACACAGCTGGCACCTTACTACGAGGATCTTCATCCCGATGTAGATGACCTAAGCCTGTATGATATAGCTACTTACATATTGCCGTTTTATATGGCAACAATGATAGAAGGAGCCTGAATGAGATTAAGTCCTCTATTTGACAGAGCTCCTAAGGTAAAGGGAGAGTCGCTTGCCGAAAGCATAAACGGACTATCCGTGGGCTTCACCGACTCTGGAGATTTCGCAATAGCTGTGGCTGTAGACGAAGGAACTCCTCTGGAGGCAATTTCCTCCCTGTATGAAATCTCCTGCAAGTATTACCTCGGAAAAAGAATAATAAAGAGAAACTGGCAGGCGTTATTAGGTAGAGAAAAGCTCCTCCGGAAGCTCGGCTACGCTCCTACAATAAGCTTTACGGAGCCGGAAGAAGGACCCGAGACAGCACAAGAATTGCTGTGGTTTTATATGGCGCTCGTGTTATGAAGCTGGGACCTATATTTGACAAGGCTCTTGAGTTTAAGTCTGCCGGGGTATCACTTTTCATTAAAAGCATGAAAGACTTTGACGTAGGCATTAATGCACAAGGGCGTTTTGAAATAGGGCTGGTAGGAGAACCGATAAAAGGAATGTTTCACCTTCTTCTACATGAGCTCTCCTGCACGCGCTCCCGGGAGAAGAAAATAATTAGGAAGAGGATGGCCTGGCTGTCAAAGTACGCTGAAGGAATACTTCATAAGCTGGGTTATGCTCCCACAGTGGTCCTTATTAACTCGGAAGGTGCCGAGGCAGCAAAGGAAGTGCTATGGTTTTACATTGCACTGACGCTCAAAATAGGTTTTACGTTGCAGTGACGCTTAAAATAGGTTTGGTATAGGGTGCTGGACATGAAAGTAGATGAATGTAAAAAAGCCCTTAGAAGAGTAATAAAGCTGAACCCTCCCTGTTACGCCGAGTTTTACTTCGAGTCCCAAAAGAAATGGGAGCTGTGGGTTGATTATGAAGATAAAAAGGTTTTTATAGGCAGACGCAAAGGAAAATTTCTCCGGGAGGTTTACCGACTTACTAAAGAGTATAATCCCTTACTTAAGCATGTTGAGCCTTACAATATTGTCAAGATAGAACATAATGAGATAGCTATGCAAGCCCTGCCTTTTTACTGTGTCCTTGTTCTCAAGGGAGGAGAAATTAAGCGTTAGCAAAGAACTTCAGCCACTCCTGAATAGCATTGTAGTTCCATTGCTCAGCCCATTTTCTGAGCTCCTCTGGATCCTTTTCCATAGCTTTCCTTACTTTGGCATCCCAGTCATCATTCCACTCAGCGAAGACAACAGGTGCTTTTGCATACTCTCCAACGGGGGAAGCTACAGCAGTCATACCAAATTTGGCAAACTCAAGCAGCTTCACACAGCTTTTACACCTGTTTATTGTGAGAGAAGGATTGAGAGGAGCAAGACCTACTTTTGCATCAATCCCTTCAACAAAATGATAATATCTGATAGTTGACATCGTAGGGAAATATATGAAGTTGCTACAACCTGCAAAAGCTGCATTGAACTCAGCTTCTTTCCCCCCAACGACTATCACAGGAGCCTTAATCTTTTTGAGAGGCATTGAATCATAAAGGAGATGCTCCGAAGAAGTAGGATAAAAACAGGATTTCCCTTCTTTCTTCTGCTGCTCCTTGTAAAGGCAGAAGTTATGCAACACATGAGCCTTTGTGTCAAACTGTCTTTCAACTTCTCTCGCAAGCTCCTCAGTCGATACTATGAACTCAACACCGTAGGATGCTATCTCATGTAATAAAGATAACACCTGTAATCTGAATTCTCTGAATTCAATGGAGTACAGTGTTCCTTTCAGTTCAGCTTTCTTTGATAGTTCTTCATACAGCCATCCCCAGGGCAGATCCCATACAGGGTCATCTATCGAATAGTAAACCTTCTTGCCCAGCTGCAAAGCAGTCCTGATAATCTCCGGCAGATATTCCTCATACCTTGCGTAGAATATCAGAATATCGGCACTCAGTAAGGTTGAGACACTCACATCCGATATACAGAGGGCATTAAATCCTGATTTCTTCAAAACAGTAGCCGGGTTCATGCATCTATACATTGCAGCAGCAGTCTCACGGGAAAAGACAAAAACAATCATACCCCCTTCACATTATAATGCCTCTGTGCGAATGTCAAGTTTAAATTGCCAAGGTACGCTTTTTCGTTATATTATAGTAGGTATGTTGTGGCTGATTGCATTGCTCGGAGGAGCAGCTATCCTTGTGTGGAGAATGGCAGTATCTCTTCAGGAGCTTGAAAAAACAGAAGAATGGAAGAAGCTACCGTGGCACAGGAGGATATGGAGACTGGTCACAAAAGCAATAGGAGTTGGTGCAGCTGAGAATGTGATAGTCGACGCATGGTGGTACTCTGATATCCCTGAAAGCGTAGTGTATGAAGGAGCTTTATCAGCAGCAGAGCTAGAAGAAGGACAACATGAGATTATCATTGCTGGAAAGCCCTTTAAGGTCTCAGTAGTGTCCACACCTATGGCTAAAGTGATCACCCTTGTTGAAAAATGAAAATCAATTACTACACAGGCGAGATAGATATATCTGAGCTTGTAAATTTACTCACACAGCTGCAAGAAGTTGGTCTGGACTCAGGTCAGGTATCCTCCGCCACATCTATTACACTTACAGATAATACAAAGAACTGGGGCAGTGATATGTGGGCAGGAGCTTATGTTGAGATAACTGAAGGAACAGGTCAAGGTCAGATAAGGAAAATTGACAGCAATACAGCAGATACCCTCACGATAGCCACGCCATGGGATACCATTCCTGACACAACATCCAAATACAGGATTTTTGGAGCATTAGGCGGTGAGAAGATACTTGCAGATATAAGGGATATACTTCAGGCCAACTTTGATACAACCACATCATCCAGAGCATCAGAAAGCACTTTATCTTCTATCCTTTCCCAGCTCGACATAACATTATCACAGTTCAGGGATGCAATAACAGCACCTGCTCCAGATACAAAGACCCTGAAGGATGTATATGATGGTCTGCAGTCGATACTATCACAGCTCGATGTGGCTCTATCTACCAGGGCTTCAGAGACTACTTTATCTTCGATAGACAGCAAGATAACGAAATGCAATACTGACAATGTATCTGTTGTGAGCACGGCCAATCCTCCGAACTTAGATGCTCCTGTTTCAACACTTGCTACGGAATCTACTTTATCATCCATTCTCGCACAACTCGACATAACACTCTCAGCACTGAGAGATGCAATAACCGGAGCTTCGCCAGATAATAGAACATTGAACGACCTGTATAATCAACTTCAGAGCATATTATCGCAGCTTGATACTGCTTTATCAACAAGAGCTTCAGAAGCTACCTTGTCATCCATAGATGGCAAGGTAACTAAATGCGATACTGACAATGTATCTGTTGTAAGCACAGTAAATCCTCCAAATCTCGATGTAGCCGTTTCAACCCTTGCCACCGAGGCTACCCTCTCTTCCATTCTTTCTCAACTGGACATAACCTTGTCTGCTTTAAAGGATGCCGTTGTTAATGAGCTCAGCAGGAAATTCAATGCGGATTATAATGTGAATTTCCATGACCTGCTGATGGCTAACTATTATCTTGCCGGAACCTATACCGAGTCATATACACCTCCTGATGGGAAGAAAGTCTTCATTGACAACCTGATTTTTTGCACATCAGGCGGCTCAGGTTATGCAATAGCAAGCTGGGGAGGGGAATACCTCGGAGCCGTCGTACTGGATGGCACATATACTGTGACTAGCTGGGCTCCCATAAAAAGAACGCTGGTCGGGGACGGCTCAACCACAATCACATTAATCATGATAGCATCATCCGCCGGATACTATTATTCGAGGCTCGGAATAAGGGAGGTTGAATGATTTACAGGGCCGTGATATTCAAGAGCCCTGAGGAAGTTGTCCTGCCATCTGGTGTTGACAGAGATGCTTTCATAAAGGAGCAGCAATCCGCAAGGGAAGATTTTGAAACTAACCACAAAGATTCAGCCAGGAGAGTGAGTAAAATAAAAGAACATGACGATGAAGTATCATATAGCACGCTGAAAAGTATTATCGATGAGCATATGCTCTCGTTTTCCGATGTAAAGTATTATGAAGACGACAAGCTGTATTATCTTTATCTCGATTTGTTTCCTCTTGTAGTGAAAGAAAATACACCCTTATCAGCCGGGCAGGAGTATATATCTGATATCTTTTCTACATCAGGTTACTCAAAGATTGTTGGCTCAATATTTTCAGATGCAAGAGGAGTCCTATGGGTTATGCAGCGAAATGACGGTCAAAATTGGGATATAGTACACAGGGTGACTGTCAGGCCCAAGAGAAGCTTTGGCTTCTCGGTTGAAGTAATGGGAAATGAAGGCATGGTGAAATTTAGAGCATTACAAGACCAATCTGTCTTCAGGTTATTTGTCAGACTGAGGAGGGTATAATGCCGATGGAGATATCTGACTTGTATGGCTCCGACGGGAAAACATATGTTCACACTTCACCTAAACCGGAAGGATACACAACATGCTTTACCTGCAGGGGGGATGATATTGCTAACAGTATCAGAGGAGGCGGCGAGGCTTTACTATTTGAGTTCACAGGAAGCGAGACAGAGATGACTAAAGAGATAGCCTTCATTGACATAATCTATCTAAGAGCAGGTTTCGTGAGGTTCAAAAACGCACCCGAAGTTACTGAAGCTACCCTTGAAGTTATATGCCCGGCAGGCGGAACTTTGCCTGATGGCTCAACTGCATCCGAGGACACAGTTGTAGCAAGATTTGCTAATACAATATTCTGGGGGACTGGCTTTGAATACTTCGATACCGATGATTGCGCTGAGATACCTGTAGGTTATAAAATCAGGGTAACAATGAAAGCACCGGCAACGGGGACGCCATGGAAGGCAGTCGTAAGGTTAGAAATATACAGGCCACAGACAGTCTAAAAGAATACTTCAAAATCTTAGAAGCACTTGAGAAGATAGGCCCATGGGCTTGAAGGAGAGAGCTAAACTCTTCAGAGAGCTCATGAGGCCGGGGGACATAATACTTTCAAGGAACCCAAGAGGTAAGCTTAATAGGATTATAAGGTGGGTCACGGGCAAGAGATGGCGTGAAGCTCTTGTTGACCATGCTGCAATGGTAGGAGTTGAAGGAACACTGATCGAGGCCGTTGGAGGTGGTGTTGAAATAGGTCTTTATACTGACAGATACAGGAAGTATGAGATATGGTGCAGGGTCATGCTACCTGATGATGTCAAATTAAAAGCATGCGAATGGGCAAGGGATCAGGTTGGTAAAGCATATGATGCCCTTCAACTGCCGGGCATCCTGCTAGCAAAAATATTTCACAAAAAGAAAGCACTATTTGATGATCCAAACAAATTCGTATGCTCTGAACTAATAGCTGAAGCCTATGAGAAAGGTGCAGGGGTTAAATTGGTTGAGAGGAAGCACGAAAGTGTCATAACACCTCAGGACTTGTTTGAAGCTGAGCTCACAAATCCTGTTAAGGTCTGGATAGAGGTTTAAGCTTTAAACCTCTTGAGCACATCAGGTCTAAGTTTACTCTGATAGTTGATGTATCTGGATAAGAAAGGACATTCTCCTGTAAGCTTTATTTTCCTCTTCATATCGAGCAGCTCTATCTCCATATCCTTATAAAAGCACTTCTTCTTCGGCTTCCATGTAAGATAGTGAGACCACCATACCATCCCTGCTTCTATACTATCGTCCTCAGTCAATCTAACATCCTGAACATCTGAACTCCTGAACACTACTCCGCTGCCGCCAACTATCACATAGGAGAAGAGACCGTCTCCCTCATCTTTGCATTTTTCCTTAAGGAACAGCTCCGGATTGTTATACCAGTCCTTGTTGAGCAGAGCAAGGAAAAACATTTTATGCAAGGGCTGGATGGCCATGACATCTGAGTGCTTTTCAAGCAGCTCCACCAGCTTATCAGGCCAGCCTTCAGGAACGACAGTATCGTTATCAACCTTGGCGAGATACTTATAACGGTCTCTATATTTGGTTATGAAATATCTCATGGCGTAGCCCACTCCTTTATTTTCAGAGAAGAAAATCTTATCGATTATCTTCCTGTTGTCTATACGGCGCAGGTATTTAACTGTCCCATCAGTAGAGCCGTTGTCTATTATCACAATGTCAGCATCCACTCTTTTCAACAACTTAGGTAGTGTCTTCTTTGTCAGCTCAAGTCTATTCCATGTCAGGTAGAGGACAACGGTCTCAGTCTCTTTTAAAGGCTTGCCAATCTTATATTTCTTGAACTCATCCTCAGATACATCTCTAACCATAGACATATCATAGCCAAGTTTCTTCAACATGTCTCTTGTTGTTATCCACCTTGCTACTTTCCCCTCAAGGAGGTAAACTTTGTCATCTCCTTTAACCCTCACAAGGTTAGAAACCTCCTTTTTCTCACTTCCTAGGGACTCAAGTTTCTTTGATAGGAGAGCTATATTGCGAGCTTGAATCTGCCTCCAGTTAGGTATAAACTTGTTGAAAGTCGTTCTTCCCTTGTGCCAGATATAACTCCTGAGACATACACCTATTTTCCAGCCGGCACGCAGAACTTTATGGCAATACAGGTCATCTTCTCCTAATCCAGGGCCGAAGTCCTCGTCTAGCATTCCTATGCTGTCAATGAGGTCCGTGTGAAGTAAGGCGCAGCAAAAAGCAACCGGATGGCTGACGAACCTTATCTCTTTTTTAACCTTTGAGAGAAGGAAGGTAGATACTGCTACCTCGTCGTTCCACCAGTTAGGATCATTTGGGAAGCTGATCCTTTCATACTTTAACTGCGCCCAGATAGCCTGGTTAGATGTGGAAGCCATAGGGGCAATTATCTTACAGTCAGGGTATTTCTTTACAACTCTTACCAGCTCCTTCAGCCAGTTGATCCCATATCTAACATCGTCATTGCTTATAACAAAATACTTGCTTTTAACACGCTTCAAACCTTCATTCACAGCCTTAGGGAAACTGTGCTCTCTGATGTGGATAATTTCAGCTTCAATGGACAGGCTCTTTATTAATTCCTCTGCTTTTTTCAGGTTATCTCTGTTATCAGAATTATCAACCAGGATTAGTCTGAATGGATATCCACTCCTGTATTTGAGCGTTATAAGAGCTGATTGCAGATAATCAAAATTATCCCTTGTTGGAATGATTATGTCGATCATCTAACTCTTTCAACAAAAGTAGGAAGCACTCCCATAGGAGCAAGCACAAGAAGCAAAAATATCACAGCAGCAATGCTCCATATCACATTAAATGCTCTCATGATACCTCCTGTTAGAAGCCGTCATCAAATATCTTGCCCGTTATAATACGATGACAGTTTAAACAAGCTACAAACCAGAAGTCAACCAGCCAGGGTTCAATATCATTGAAGTTCTCTAAATCTTCCTTTGTGTAACACTCGTCATCAAAGATTTGGTGTAACCCTGCTCTGTGACCAAAGTCGCTCTCTATCCGTTGGTAAGCAAGCCTCTTCGAGCCACAATATGGACACTTGTCTATCTTAATTGCATCCAGCAACTCTTTTTTCCAGTCATACATGGACCCTCCTTTTTAACATCCTCCCGCCCCCGGAGGGACTTGAACCCCCAGCCTCCGGCTTAGGAAGCCGGCGCTCTATCCAGTTGAGCTACGGGGGCCTGGGGCGGGTGGATTCGAACCACCATTTCCAGGTCCAGAGCCTGGCGTCCTGCCCGTTAGACCATACCCCAATGCTTCCTTCTCAAGCTCATAACTCGCTTTGAAGACATCCCTTGCTTTCTCTACTATAAATGCAGCAGACCACAATCCTGTCAAGGGGGCAATGAGAAAGAGCGTGCAGACTATGAAGAGGCCACCTCGTATGATTGCATACAGGCACCTGAAAAAATACTTTATCTTCCACCATCTCGTTGTCTTCCCGGCCTTCAGGTTATCGATGACCTCCTCCCATGTATCTCCTTCGACTCCGCACATTCGCTTGACATATAGCCACATTGCATTATCAAGTATCTCATCGGCTGGCACTCCCTCGGCTTTTGACAAAATTGCAGCAGCTATTCTATGATACGGCCAATTTGGCCAGTAAGGGATAACATCCAACTTGCCCTCCTTCTTATGGGGCCGGTGGGACTCGAACCCACAACCCCCGGCTTGAAAAGCCGATGTCCTAACCATTAGACGACGGCCCCTATAACGCATCCCTTATATCCTTCCAGCCCTCATCTGTCAATATCTCACCATAACATCCATAACGCTCATCCTGGTTCAGGTTTGCTATCAGGTAGCCCTCTTTCTTAAGCAGTTTCAGAAAAGCATCAACCATGTCTCCTTTGATTTCATACGCTTCTCCGCCAGCCAGGCGTATCACGAGAACAGATAGATATTTTCCATCTGCTGATTTCTCCTGCGGTCTCATCACCATGTGCTCTATCTTATCCAGGTTGAGTATCAACTGTCCAAGTTTCACAAACCTGGGACTTTTACTCAGTGTTATTATTGCTTTCTCCATCTCACCTCCTTCTTACACCCCCGGTGGGAGTCGAACCCACAACCTGTGGCTTAGAAGGCCACCGCTCTTCCAGTTGAGCTACGGGGGCCAAAGCACGCCCGGGAGGATTTGAACCCCCAGCCTTCGGATTTGGAGTCCGACGCTCTACCATTGAGCTACGGGCGCATGGAGGCGGCGGGAATCGAACCCGCGTCCGAGAGCACCGCAACAGGAGGCTCTACACGCTTAGCCCTATCATTCTTCTCTCCCTGCTGGTGGATAGGGCACACCAACAGGGAAAAGCCCCTTATGGTTTTCCCTCCGGTATAAGGGGCGAATTCCCGGAGGTAGCCCATACCTGTCCTCCTGAGCCTATGGGCATCAGCTCAGGAGCAAGCCCGGTGCTCTTCAGGGGCATTAGTTGCAGGCGACCGCACTTTTTAACGGCTTCAACGGAGCCACCCGGCGTGCTCCTCCTGTCACGGTTGCTCCCGTCGAACCCTTTCGCCCCCATCGAAGAGACCACCGCTCACGCCCCCGGTAGGACTCGAACCTACAGCCTCCGGGTTAACAGCCCGTCGCTCTGCCATTGAGCTACGGGGGCGCTATAGGCTGACTTCAAACCAGATGCCCTCCTTCACCAGCCTGTTCAGAAACCTTTGCTTCCAGTTCTTAGCCCTTTCTTCCAGCTTCCTGTCTTTCAGCATCTCCCTTATGCGCTTCAGCATGGTCTCCTCATCATAGACCACCGTTCCTTCTTTTTCCGCCTTCTTGCATATCTCAAGAGGCCCTGCCGTGTCTATGTAATGGAATATCGCACGCTTTATGGCTTCCTTCACACTTATATCAAGCTCTTCAATTATGTCCAGGAGCTGTTCAGCCCATTCCTCAGGCAGCTCTATCTCAACCCTCATTTTAACCTTCGCCATCTTCACCTCCACCTGCTCCTATTCCTTTGAAAGCTCCTCAATCTCCTTTTCCACCTTTTTCTTAACCTCTTCAATCCTCTCCGGAAGCTCCTTCGCTTTATCACATGCTTTTGCGATTATGCTCTCATAACGCCCCACAGTAACAGCAGCCACAACATAGACCCAGCCTGGCTCAGTGCCAATGACCCACATGGGTATCTCGTAAACTCTATTTCCCACTTTAATTTGCTCAGCAAATTCAGCATATTTTCTTCCTCTCATCCTGCCTCCTAATCCAGCAGCTTATCAAGCCCTGTAGCTTTCTTGACAAGCCTGAGGAAATTACTGATGCCCATCTTCTTAGCAAGTTTTACTCCCTCCTCTATGCATTTCCTCTCCTCTTTTGTTAGCCACGGCTTAATGATGAAGTTTCCTTTATGGCCTTCGAGCCTCAAAGGAGGTCCTCCCGTAGCATCCTCATCAGCAAACGCAATGATATGGACATTATAGTTTTTTGAGACTTTCTCAATCCAGCCCATTGCCGGCCCAAAATCGCCCTGAGTTTTTATTAGAACCGACCCAAATTCCACACTGACAGCATCGCTTCCGAACTCCTTCTCCGCCAGCTCTTTAACTTCTTCCCTGATTTTCGCCCTGTCTTCTTCTTTTAAGCCCAGCGGGCTCAACTCTATTTTTATTTCACCAGCCATCCTGCCCTATATATAATATATTGAAATATGTAATATGTCAAGTGAAAATTGTAAATTTTACTTGACAAATGTCAATTTTGAATATAATATGTTGATGGGAATCAGGGAGCTGATAGAAAGGGTTTGCAAAAAGCATGGAATAACCCAGGAGACGCTAGCAAAACTTCTCGGTGTTGCCCCTGAAACGATAGTGAGGTGGAAGAAAGGCGCATGTGAGCCTCACAAGAACCACATCGAGAAGCTCATAGAAATGCTCATGGATGGTGTTGACCCGCTTTCAAGGGTGCTCACAGCGGGTGCTAAGCTTTTTGACTTTTACCTGACACTCAAGGTCATAAAGGATATGCAGGGTAAAGATACAAAGAAGCTTGTGTCCGTGGCAAGGAGTCAATGGGATGAAGTGAAGAGCAGCATCACCAGCTTCACCGAGGATGATTTTGAAAAGAATGTTTATGTCAACGACATTAAGAAGATAGCAGAGAGGATTGATGCAGCGATGCAGGAGCTTGAAAAGGACGCTGACAGGTGCCTGACCGAGGTTATGAGGCTTGCAACTTACATGCTTTACTATGCTTCGCTTTACAGGTAGGAGGAGTTATGCTATGGAAATATATCCTTGCAGCCATCACAATAGCCAGCATATCATCGGGAGCTTTCACCTTCTTCTCCTTAGGTGCCCAGCACCTCAGCTCATACCTCATGTTCAGAGACAGGAAAGACCTCTGGTTATCAATCTTCTGTTTCTTCACTACCATTGGCCTAATAATTAGCTTCACCTTCTCAATTCACTTTTTCCGGTTTTATCTTCGAGGATGAAAGAGGAATTTAAAAACGGCACTCTTTTTCTCGGAGATGCAAGGGAATTAATAAAGGAGCTACCTGATTGCAGTATTGACCTTATATTCACTGACCCTCCCTATGGAGTAACCAACCTGCCCAATGATAATCCTGAGGTGTTTTTTAGTCTTGAGGATGAGCTATGGAGGGTTTTAAAGCCGAACAGGTGGATGGCTGTATGGTGGACTGTTAAAAAATTGCCTGAGATATTCAGGTTGAAGAAATTCACATACTGCTGGCAGATTATAGCATATTTGCCACGCTCGAGGACTAAGTGCACCTTTGGAGACAGGAATTACACCTTATGTGTTGTCTTCTCAAAGGGAAATCCGGGTGTCGTTAGGAGAGCATCAGATGTCGTCTATGCAGTAGAGCTACCTTTTGTGAAAGGTAGAATTAACTTTCCCTTGTTCAAACCAACTGCTGCTATCTGTGAAATTATAAGTATGCTGTCAAAGGAAGGGGATGTAGTTCTTGACCCTTTTGCTGGACTCTGCAGTATACCTGCCGTATGTGAGCTCTTCAATAGAAAATGGATTGCATACGAGATAGACGAGAAGCTTTTCAGAGCAGGTGCAAACTTCATAAGAACAGGAGAAGTAAATTTCAATGGCTTTGATGATAAGCAACTGATGTTATTTGAAGGATGAAAGCAACCCTTTATTTTGACGGTGGTTGCTATCAAAAAGATAACACGGGTTCCTGGGCCTATATCATAAAGGACAATGGAAGGGTAATAGCGGTTGACAGGGGGATATTCTCAAATGCTACCAGCAATGCAGCCGAGTTCTTTGCACTCGTTAAAGGTCTTGAGAAAGCAAGGGAACTCGGAATAACACACCTTCTAATCATGGGTGATTCCGAGCTTGTTGTTAAAACCGTGAATGACGAATATAAACTATCAGCACTCCATCTGAGACCATTCCTCTGGAAGATAAAGCAGCTGCTCAGGGACTTCAGTTATGTTGTGATAAAGTGGGTCCCGAGGAAAGCGAACAGGGCTGGTGGCCTTGCTCATGCAACGATGAGAGCCTATACTGAGAACAGGGTTGCTGTAAAGATATCGGATGATGATGTGAAGAAGATAGAAGAAGAATACAGGGAATACCACAGGAAGATTGAAGAGAGACAGAGGAAGCTCTTTTAAGGGGTTTAGATGAAACCTTCCAAAGAGGAAATCCTTGCTTTTTACTCCCAGTATGTTGAGAACCTGAAAGAACTCAAGAATGGCCAGTATGCCAGGGGCAGGTGTCCTTTTCCAGACCATGAGGATAAGCACCCATCATTCTTCATATCGCTGCAGACAGGAAGCTGGTGGTGCTTCGGATGTAAGAGAAAGGGAAGAATGGAGGACTTTGAGAAGGTCCTGAGTGGTGAAAAGGAAGCAAAGCCATTTGAAGCAAAGGTAAAGAAGGAAGAAAAGGCTGAAAAAGAGAAGGCTGATAGGGTAGAGAAGAAGGAAGCTAAAAAAGAAGTCCCTGTCCTTGATGAAACAAAAGCTGAGGCTGTTTATGAATATTATTCAGCAGGAGGCACCCTTCTCTACAAGAAGCTGAGGTTTCCGGGTAAGAGATTTGTATTCAGGAGGCCAATCTATGACTCAAAGATGCAGCATGTGCTCGAATGGGTTGATAATCTTGAGGGAATAGAACCTGTCCTTTACAATCTTCCAGCACTTGCTTTAACCAAGGATGACACAGTATTTGTTGTTGAAGGAGAGAAGGATGTTGAGACATTGAAGCAACTTGGCCTTGTAGCAGTTACTTCTCCTTTTGGATGCTCAAAGTGGGTTGATTCATGTAACGAGTACTTCCAGGGCAAGAAGGTCATAATAATTCCTGACAATGATGAGCCGGGGAAGAAGTTTGCAAAGCAGGTAGCACTATCCCTGTGGGACTATGCTGAAAAGATTAAGATAGTTGAACTGCCCGTTGCTGAGAAAGAAGATGTGACTGACTTCCTGTTCTACTATGTTGCTCCAAAGATGCCGGAAGGTCTATCAGTTGAGGAGCAGAAGAAGTTCTATCTCCATGAGCTGAAGAAAGTGATAGCTAAGGCAAAGTGGATTGAGACGAAGCTTGAGCTCTATGATGCCGAGATGTTCTTCGATGAGAAGAAGAAGTTTCAGCATGGAAAGCTGGCCTATGAGATAATGCAGCACTACAGATTCATAACAATCAATGACTCGGAGGATTGCTACTGCTATTCAGGTGGAGCATATACTGAGGATGGAGAATGCAAGATTAAAGCGATATGCGAGATGATACTGAAGGATGAAGCTACGAATCACAGGGTCAATGAAGTTGTAGGTCATATCAAGAGGAGCACCTATGTTCACAGGAGGGATTTGGATAAATACAGGGACCTGATATGCCTGGAGAATGGAGTTTATAATCTTGAGACAGGAGAATTCCTTCCCCATTCACCGGACTACCTCATAACCGTGAAGATACCGGTCTTCTACAATCCGGAAGCTAAATGCCCCAGAATTGAGCAGTTCCTGTGGGAGGTCCTTGAGGACGAGAAAGCATTCCTCACCATCCAGGAACTCTTCGGCTATCTCCTCTACCGCAGATACAACATCCACAAAGCTTTCATGTTCGTAGGGAGTGGAAGTAATGGCAAATCCAGCCTTATAAACTTAATGAAAGCCTTCATAGGCAAGAAGAACTATGCATGTAAGAGCTTACAGGAGCTTGAGGAGAACAGGTTTGCAAGAGCAGAGTTATTTGGTAAGCTTGCCAACTTCTATGCTGATTTACCAGCTACGGCTCTCAAGTCAACGGGCATTTTCAAGATGCTGACTGGTGAAGACCCCATAGGAGCTGAGAGGAAATTCAAGGATGGCTTTGTCTTTGACAACTATGCAAAGCTCATATTCTCCTGCAACCAGATACCTCCTGCTTTTGACGAGACCTATGCTTTCTACAGGAGATGGGTGATAATAAATTTCCCGAATGTATTTGAGGGAGATAGAGCAGATAAGCATCTCCTGAAAAAGCTGACGACAAAGGAAGAACTATCAGGCCTTTTTAACTTCGCAATAGAGGGGCTGAGAAGGTTACTGGAGCAGGGAGATTTCACACTCAGGATGTCGGTCGAAGAAACAAAGGAGCTTTACCAGAGGATGTCTGACCCTGTAGCTTCATTTGCAATGGATAAGCTGGAGGCAGACACAGCTGGTTATGTTGAGAGGGATAAACTATACCAGGCTTATGTGGAATATTGCGACAAACTTGGCTACCCCAAGGTAATGAGAGACACATTCTTCAAGAAGCTGCAGAAGTATTTCCGGGTCTCAACGGAAAAAGTGGGAGGAAAATGGGTATGCAGAGGCATAAAATTGATAGAGTGAGACAAAAATTGATAAAATGAAAGTAGGTTTACATAAGATTTTTGGTTTACATAAGATTTTTCCCGGAAAAAATTTTAAAAACTGTAAGCGTTTAGGATATACAGGTTTACATAAGACAGGTTTACATAAGATATGTTTCACGGCTATGTTTCACGGGGGTAGGGGGGTATATTCTGAAAAGAAAATTGATTTGGAATACCCCCCTATCTTAATCACAGGCTATTACTGCAAAGAAGTTTACTCAGGTATACTTCCGAAAAATATATCCCCCCTATTCCCTAATCATAAGCAGCAACTGGATTTAGAGAGATTGATTTCCGAATTGTTCCGAAAAAATTTCCCAATCGAGATATACCCCCCTCTAAGAGGGGGTATTCATACCCCTTCTGAGGGTTTTTTAAGGGCTGAATCGGGGGTGTTCAGAAGGTTTTTGAGGGATTGTCGCAATTTTGTTAATATACTTAAAGGTATGGTATCCTTTATTTTTAGATTTTTCTTTATAAATTTAAGTATGCCCGGAAACATATCACCCCGTGGTTACTTTAAGAGAAAAAGGTTAAACCCCCCTAGAAAGAGGGGGGAGTATGCGAATTTTAATTTAAGTACATGTGCGGGGTGCTTTTTACGGGCATGCTTAGATTTTAAAAAACTATCTACCTCTCTGACACTCCCTTTTCATAAGTCATTTCTATCTAATTTCAACTATCCCAGAGAAGGAGGTGGACATGTGGGTGGTGATTGAAGGCGTTCCATGTGAGGAGACAAAGCTCTATCTCCCTGTTACAATAGCTAAGCAGTTAAAGAAGATAGCATCCGAGTTTGATGTTCCTCTCTGGAAGCTGATTTTCAATGCCATCAGGTTCTGGGGCAGGGTATCTCTTGAGGATACTGTCAGGTTATTCGTGAGGTATGCTGTTGTTAAGGAGCCAGGCCATCTTGAGCTCAAGTCCGATGTCTATGAACTTTACAAGCTCTGGTGTATGTCGAGGCTGCTCAACTACTGTAATCCCGTTGGCTTCTTCAGGTTGCTCAGAAAATACATTGATTACACTGAGGTTTATAAATCTGGCAACAAATATCTTCAGGGTATAAGGGTCTTGAGGAGTTCAGGTTATGATGAGTTTAAGTATGGAAGGAGGGGTCATGGTTAAGGAACTATTCAAAACATTCAAGGCCTTACAAAAAATAAGGATACAGCTATTCAACAGGGTGGTGGACTATGTGAGGAAAAATGAGCAGCTGCTGAAGAAATACGGTGTCAAATCCAGTGCACCCGGCAGGTATGCTGCAGTGGCCACGAAGCTGGTGAGGGAAGGAGTGGATGACGAAGCAGTTGATAAGCTGATATCCGTCCATAACATGGTGTATGAGCTCGAAAAGAAGGTGTATGACGAAGTGGGAGATATGTGCATAGACCATCCCTTCTGGGAGAAGTACCTGTCCAAGATAAGAGGAGTTGGTCCTGTTGGAGCAGCTCTCATCATAGGGTGGCTTGGTCCTCTATCAAGGTTCAACACGGTATCGAAGCTCTGGAAGTATTGCGGTTTGAATCCCGGAGCAAGGAGAAGGAGAGGTCAGAAAGCGACATATAATCCTGTTCTCAAGAGCTGCCTCTATGTGATAGCAGAATCATTGCTCCGTGCAAAGGGCTATTACAAGAAGCTCTACGACAAGTTCAGGGAGGAATGTGAATACAAGCATCCTGACTGGAAGAAAATCAGGGTTCACAGATGGGCCATGAGAAAGATGCTGAAGATATTCCTTTCCCATTGCTGGGAGATGTGGTGGGTGATAATGGAAGAAAAAGAGTCGCCCACAAAGCCCTATGCGATGGAGAAATTCGGTCATGTTGACTATATGACTCCCATGGTTGATAAGCCGGACCTGAGGGACGCTTATGATGCTGCGCACGAATAAAGCGGGTCTCATGGGTTCCATGGCTCGCATGTCAAAGAAGGGTCCCAAAACGAACTAGGCTCGCATCAATTATAGGGGACTCAACCAGAATGAGGCTCGCATTATCGTAGCGGGCCACATGATTATAAAGGCTCGCATTATAATAACTGGTTCTCGATAATAACCTGGCTCGCATTCTCTAAATGGGTCTCAAAACTTTTTTGGCTCGCAACACTCCAGTGGTTCTCACAAGAATTTGGCTCGCAACATTCCTTGTGGTTCTCACAAGAAAAACGGCTCGCATCAATTATATGGCTCACATTTTATGCCTGGCTCGCATTTTCACCCGGGTTCTCAGGAAAAAGTCGGCTCGCATGATTTTTGAAGGAGCTCATCTTGACAATGGCTCGCACAGCTTAGAAGGTTCTCAATTACAAAATGGCTCGCATAATCGTAAGGGTCCCCAAGTATAGTGTGGCTCGCAATACAATTATGGGTCTCAAGCCAAAACGGCTCGCATAAATTTCCCGGGGTCACAATCTGATTAAGGCTCACATTTAAAATATGGGTCACATGGGGGAGGAGGCTCGCATTTAAAAGAAGGGCCTCAAATAGCTCATGGCTTTTCAAAGAGCAAGGATAGAGAGAGCCACTGCTGCTCCGAGGATATCTGATATGAAGTCTCCCCATTCCCAGTCACACAGAGCTATCGTCCTCCCGCATCTATAAACCGCTTCTCCTATTCCTTCCCAGATAAAGAAGTATCCCAGGATTACAAGGGGTATTATGAAAGCATTGCTCACATGCAGCACCTTGAGTATCACTGCATTCACAATGCCTCCTACGAAATGCCAGATATCGAACCAGCCCGAAACATTCCCGTTTGGTATCCAGTAGTTGTTATCAAAGAAGCCGAGCCATTTTACCTTCATGTAATAGAAGCCTTTTTTAACTTCTCCCCTGCATACATAGAGAAAATGAAGCAACGAATACACAAGAGCACCTGCTATATAAATGACTGCTCCCATCATTTAATATAACTTTTCTCCCATACTGTCAAGTTTTTTCTTGACAGATATGATATTCGCATATAATATATGATGTGAAGAAGGAGGGGCTTATGAAAAAAGCATCCTTAT
>Ga0190367_1000128_pt1 | contig 59525 bp, 65 predicted proteins | sample 4872181011_MG_FD_171838 | JGI IMG/M metagenome (GOLD analysis project Ga0190367, IMG submission 171838) | Hydrothermal vent microbial mat bacterial communities from Southern Trench, Guaymas Basin, Mexico - 4872-18-10-11_MG | ecosystem: Environmental > Aquatic > Marine > Hydrothermal vents >... | reverse complement strand
TGGACGAAGCATGCTAGAGCCTGCGTTAATCAATGCTAGCGATAACAGTATAATAGCTACAGGAAATCCACTATACCTATCGTCGGGTGAAGCATACCTCGGCTTCAAGGTATATGGTACGTGGACGGTATCAAGCTACAAGATAGGTAAAGTAGAGTATAGTGATGGAGTATTCATAGGAACACTAACTGTCGCAGTGCCACATCAAGTATCATACCTAGGCATAACCTACAATCTATCGGAGTGGCATGGAGTAGATGGATATGACGGCAATAAGGCATGGCTAAGCCTCATATCGGGAAACAACTACATCATTATAGCCGAGTATGGCGGTAAAAGTACTGAGCGTAGAAGCTATAGTATAGAGGGTAGCTGGTATCTACCTACCCAGATAATCAATGTAAGCCTACCATATTCTGGAAAATACTACATTATATCCTACAAATACTACGATAATGCAAGCGACCTAGTCCACCTGCTAGTGCATCCAAACGCTATAGACCAAGCCTATTATGCTGGCAATATTACGATTTATGCACCTGAACCCTGGATTAGGAAAAATAGGATTATTACCTTAAAGCCCTACGATAACACCACCTTACCTAAGGTTATTGAGCCTGAGGAGTATAGGGGTTGGATATGGCTCGGCATGGGTACGGCAAATCCCTTTGCTAAAAACTATACTGGCTTCAACTATAAGACTAATACTACATTCAATATATATAACATTACACTAAGATGGATTAACGAGACAGATGGCAGCATTATTGAGTGGAATCAAACAATAGTAGTGTCTACTTTAGCTATGAAAATTAAAGGAATATATGATATATACGGAGTTACGGTAGTAATTGAAACATTCTTTAAGCTGCTACCGCCTGAAGAGCTTAATTTAACACCACAGCCTCCATTCGGTGATGTAGCGATAGTGGCATTTGATTCGGAGAATAATATATTGTTTAAGGTGCCTATGGGTAGTGGTGTAGACGGCTACTGTGGAGTAAACGGAAGCATAGTTATATCTTCAGTTTACCTAAGGCATGACTACCTGACATTCGAAAAATACTGGGACGAAGGAACAAACTTAACCGTTGAATATAGATGGATTGCTCCACTGGGGGAAAACATACTATTTCGTGTGTGGGATAGTGACCTACTACGCATACATCTAAAACCCTTAATACCATGGATAATCGGTAATATAAGTTTCAGTCCTGTTCAGATACGCTTTAGGCTTGAAAATAAACCGCCCGGTTTAGTAGCCATATACATTAGGCTGTGGAACGATACAGGAAGTAGATTTATAGGAACATTCTTATCTGATGATATAACGTTGAAAATCAACATTAACAAAAACTTACTGGACGACCTGTGGATATACTTTGTTCCTAGCCAAACCACCAATGAAATAGTATACGTTATTCCGGTGAAGGTGTGAAAATGAGGTTATACACTCTTATCATCATATTAGCCATAATTGTATCATCATGTATAGTTTTAACATACTTTTTAAGAATGCCCTTATTTAGGAGAGATAACATTGAATTCGGCGATGTATACAAACTTAAAAATATGCTATTATCTGAAGGAAAAATTACTATAAATGTCAAAGCTACTATAAAGATTGTCAATGAATACATAGATATATCTGGGCTTCGAATAAAAGTAACTCGTGTATATATGTTATTTCATGCATGTAATGCTCCTAGTATAACTTCGGAAATTACAGATCTTATAGGAGTTTATGCTAACCAAACATTCATAGGGCTAGTCACGGGATTGAAGATTATAGAATATGCCAGTCGGTATGTAGACATAATTTTCGTAAACTCATCCTTAAGCGGAAAAGTGGGCACCCTAAGATTAGGGAAACAATATGTAGTAGAAAAAATACTTCCTCTCTGGAATGGTCAGATAAAATATCATAACTCTACTTTATTTTCCTGGCAAGGACTGAGAATAGTTAGAATAATAACCCTTTTTCTAGAAGATGACTAGGGAGTTTTCATTTATGCTTATATAGTTTTTTATTAACAATATAGGGTGGAATCATTGATAGATGAAGCAATTATACACATATCACAGATAATCGCAGCACTCCTTCTCATATCGCTCGCAATATCTATCAATATGAACGCAATACATAGCTACGATCTGCATACTAACGTTTTTATTAACTACATCTCCGGATTCATTAGTAAATGCAGCATGATTAAGATACTATTTGTAAGACCCACTAGGATAAGTTCATCCTATTCTAATGCAACAGTTATCGATATTTCAGTTTACAAAGATATACAGGGAACGGTGGGAGTTAGAATATGAGGCATCTTGAAGCCATAATGATCGTCTTTATCTATGTTCTTTTCTCCGTTTTTGTTACGCGACTTATAGTACTAAATCAGTCGTTAAGCAATATCGAATACATTGAGGTCACAAAAGCCTTAGCATATTTATTGCTTGTGGATAGCAATAGTAATCCTAGGGAAAATCTAATAAAATTGCTAAGCGATAACCCCTATGTCGTATTTTTGGCAGTGAATGATACTGTGCTATTGGATAAAAATTGTTCGTTTAGATCCATTAATTTTGTTTGGTTCACCGTAAATGGATCAGCATACGTGGTGAGGGTTGGTGTTAAGCATTAGAGGGCAGGTATTAGCCTTGGCCGTTATCATATTATCCATAATACTAGCTGAGCTGTCGATAAAAACGCTAGTAATAAGACCTGTGGTGGTTAACTATAGGGGAGAATTAATTAGCGCTGAAATTATCCAATTATCCAGAATCTATGTGGCTAACAGGAGCAGGGGAGGAAAAGCGGACATGAATTACCTACTACAGAGGCTATTAGAGTACAATAGGTCCTTAAATCTCGGGTTCCCCAATATAACTTTTGATGATGTAGGAATATTTTTCTTTCTAAACACGTCGGATTCGTATGGAAAGGGAGCATATGTTATCGTTTGGAACTTAAGATTCCGTGAATTTAACTATACTGTAATATTTAATGTAACTTGGTGTTTTGAAAAATCAGGATATTATATTAAGGATCGAGATGGCTTACAGATAATATATGTTAATTATACCCTTTTCTATGTCCACGAGTATTATGCTCCTCAGTGGGGAAGGATTGTTATCTTTCCAATGATTTACAGTGAAAGTGCTGATATATTATTAAAAGGAGATGGCATATGGTTCGTAGGCATTCCACTAAATTCTACTCCTTCAATATTTGATATATATGGTATTAAAATAAATATTGGGGGTAAAGTTGAAGAGTAATCTGATTATTTGGATTACTTTCATAATGCTAAATTTCCTACTTTTTGGTAGCTATCTAATGGAAATAAACAGTTTGTTAAATAAACATCACTATGATCTAGATCTGCTAATGCAAGATATTAAAATAGTCTTAGAAGCTCCTGGCAGCCGCATATCAAGAATTTACTTCCTACCTTATATAACATTAAGAGAAAATAAAATTATCGTAGATGAAAGGCTAGCCTATTACCAGTTTCTTTTTCCTCAGATAAATAACACTATCTATATACCTATAAAGATAAATGGTAGCATAGTCTTGAGAGGAGTCGTTAAAATAACAATATATTCATATTCAAATAATGGAAAAGTATGGGTCGTGGTGAAGAAAACATGAAATTTTTGAAGTATATCATAGCAGTTTTATACGGTAAAAATTATAATAAGGAAATATATGATTTCATTAAAGAATTAAAGGCTATATCGGAGAGTAAACGAGAAACCGTATCATTCGCTTCAACAATAAGGTTATTTAATGATAGTATAAAGTACATGAAAGTTGCTAATATGAAGTTCTCTTCTAATAAAGAAGTTTCATGACCTCGTCTACCTTCTTTAGTTCGCCATATATACTTCGATTAACCCGAGGAATTAATGCGGAAATTACGCTTTCTCTAGTTATATCAAGCCTAGAAATAGTACCCTTAGATAGAAATCCAATTGCACCCATTTTCTCCCCTATTTGTCTTATTCCCGATAACACTTCCATACCTTCCTCTATTTCTCTATATACTCCCTTTAAAACTCCTCCTATAACTTTTGTAGGAAATTCAAATCCCATGCTTACACCTATTGTAATGCGTTTCTCTTTGTCAACAATAACACATATCTGAAAATCCATATATCCTGAAATTGTACCAGGAAAATCTATTAAGCCAGCTTCTATCCCAATACCCCAATCAGAGTTACATACATTTTGTGCGTAGCATCCTCTCTCTATAGCCCCTTGCATAGTTTTCTTTAATCCAATCGGTTGAGGACCTACGCTAGTCCTTACAGAGCAGGATAAAATATCGGCTTTTATATTGAGAAGCTCTAATGCCTGCTTTACGGCTAACACCTTTACCGGATTTACACTACCTACTGCTACTCTGAGATCTTTTGACATAGTTATGTATTTTCCTGGAGCTGAGTGATAACCTTTTCTTTAACTATAGGATGTTTAATGAGGAAAAACATTATTATGCTAGATACAAAAACATGTAAAATATTAAATAGAGCGGTAAAAATTAATGTTAAAATAAGAATAGCATTGCTCGAGGATGTTGAAAATCCTAGATTTGAAAGTAATATACCGGCAAAGTGTAGAAATTGAGGCGCTATAATGAGTAAAACTATTATATTAGCTATAGATGTAACTATTACTCTAATAGTTATACCTCCAGTAAGGCAAATTAAGAATATTTTTTCTAGCTTGAAATTAGAGGATATTTTTTTATAAAACTTTGCGGAAATCCAGAATCCCGTTAGCATAGATACTATGGATATAAATTTCATAAAGGGACCCAGTACCCAGCCACGCGAAATTGATAGCATAATCCAGTGTAGAGTCTCGGCTACAAAGCTTGCTAAAAAGCCTTCTAGAAAGAATAGAATGACAATTGGTATCTCGGCTATGTCAAACTTTAAATAGGGTAATATAGGATAGGGTATCTCTATGCCGAGAATCGTTATTGCAACTGACAAACCAGCGAATAATGCTATATCCGCTATTTTTCTGGTCTTCATAATACTCATCGTTTCCTATAATCACTTCGACTAAAAAATTTGTTGCTACAAACTTTTTAGTAACTAAAATTTTTCCTCATAATCTAGTTATCTATGTGTTGGTTGACATTAGGTAATTATCTCTCTAAAATATCCCTATGGGAGGCATTATTTTATTAGTGTTATCATACCTCTTTTTAATCTTTGAGAGAGCATAATATATATAATTAAATTAATTACTCTTAACTCTAGTCCATCGGATTGAGTAGTAAAGGAGAAGTAATATAAATGAGTATTTAATAATTAATTATCTCGACTAAAACTTTTTAGGTGATAGTATATGTCTCTCAAGTTAGAACAAATAGATCAAGCAATTAAAATACTAGAAAGGATAGCAGAAGATACTGGAGTGCCAAGAAACATTAGAAGGGCGGCAAGCGAGTCGATAAATATGCTTAAGAGAGGAGATCTAACGCCAGGATTAAGAGCGGCAAATGCTATAGGAATACTTGAAGAGGTAACTCAGGATCCTAATATGCCGTTATTTGCTAGAACTGCTATTTGGCAGGCAATAAGTCTACTCGAGCAAGTTAAAGATTAACTGATTCTAATGTTTGTAAATCCTTATATGACCTAATACTTATTTACCTTAACGGTTTATTATGAAGGGGGTCTATTGTGATGCATACAGGTAAGACTGTTGCTTTCATAATGATTAACACAGAGATAGGAGCTGAAGAAGAAATTCTCAACAAGCTAAGGGAGTTCGAAAACGTAAATGAGGCATACATAGTATATGGAATCTACGACTTAGTAGTTAAGGTAGAAGTGGAAAACCAAGATGAATTAAGATCTGTCATCATGAAGATAAGAAAGCTGGAGAGAGTGAGATCCACACTTACAATTTTAACCATGGAGGGATTCCAGAAATAGGTAATGTTATCCATATAGGACTAGATGATATAGATTCAACTAAAGGTGGCTGTACAACATACCTAGCATATCACATAGTTAAACGTCTACTTAAAATAAAGAATGAAGTAAAGTTTTTAGATTACCCTAACTTGATAAGGCTTAATCCTAATATCCCTTTTAAGACGCGTGGTAATGGAGCAGTAGCCCTAAGGCTATACTTAAGGGATGAGAATAGCATCGTCTTGATCAAGTCTATTATAGAAGAGACGCTAGAAAAATACTTATTGTTATCGGGAAAAACCAGTCCGGCTGTAGTTATCCATAGGGGTACAGTAGGTTCCAGCTATAGGTATGTATACTTGAAGGCGCTTCACGATATCGTCTTATCCTCTGTTGCTAAGGAGATAGTTAAAAAAAACGATGATCTCGTTATTATGGTAAACAAGGGACGCGGTATTATAGGAGCAGTAGCGGCTATTGGGGCTTACCCTCTTGTTAACTTTACATACGAGCTTATTGTTTACAGAGAGTTTCAAGATAGATCTAGAATGAGAGGTATCGATAAGAATAGTGTGCTAGAGTTTGATAGAATTCATAGGCCTGAGACTTTCGGAAATTACGACTTTAAACACAGAAGAGTTTTAATAACTCCTCATGGTCCTGATCCGGTTCTTGTAGGAGTAAGATCCTGTAACTTAGAGGAGCTTCTTTCAGCATTAAAAGTCATAAGAGTAATAGATGGTAAAAGCATCGGAGAATTTGAATGGATAATTTTCAGAACAAACCAAGGCACTGATGCTCATCTAAAGCGGTCAAAAGATAATAGTAAGTCGTATAAAGCAGTGTCAATTGTAGGATGGCTTAAAGAAAAGCCAAGAATAATTAAAGGTGGGCATGTAGTATTTAACCTAGTTACGCCAAGATCTACTGTCATTACGTGTGTATCGTATAGGGAAACAGGCAGGTTACGGAATGTCTTAAGGCTATTAAAGCCAGGTGATGAAATAGAAGTAAAGGGTGGAATAAAACCTTGGACTGGGGGAGTAAATCTAAATGTTGAGAAGGTAAGGGTTCTAAGATCACAAAAACACGTACTTCTCCTAAACCCTTTATGTCCTAAATGTGGCAAACGAATGAAATCTCGAGGAAGAGGTAAAGGATTTAAATGTCCAGCGTGTGGTTTTTCTTTGGATCTTTCTTCGAAAGAGGTGCGGCAATTAGAACGTATAGTTATGCCCGGTCTTTTCATGTCTGATCCACTTGCATATAGACATCTAACTAAACCCGTGAGACTTTACGGACGACGCTTTAAAGACAGGCATAGGTTAATGGTCATGAGTAGTATTCTTATTGGCTACGGCGAAGAATCGCAAGATATATAATGAGGAGAAAAGCGATATAATTGACTAGAAAACACGGTGAATGAGATGGGTATGTATAAATACATTGCAAGGCTGTGGAGAAAGCCGTGGAATGAGCCTCTTAAGTCTCTCCTAAAGGAAAGAATAGCTAAATGGAGGAAAGAGCCAGTGGTTACTAGAATAGAGAGACCTACTCGAATAAATAGGGCGAGATCTCTCGGTTATAGGGCTAAGCAAGGCTTTATAGTAGTGAGAGTTAGAATAAGAAAAGGACCTTTAAACAAGCCACGGCCTAGATCCGGAAGAAGACCCAAAAGAATGGGCATCTACGGGCATGCTCCCCGAAAAAGCATTCAACTTATGGCTGAGGAAAGAGCAGCAAGAAAATACCCTAACCTTGAGGTGCTGGGATCCTACTATGTAGGTGAGGACGGCGAATATAAATGGTATGAAGTGATTCTCGTAGATCCCCATCATCCAGTAGTAGAAAGTGATCCCAAAATCAACTGGATCTGCGGATACTATAAAACTAAGAGATATAGATAAATTAGTTCATAAAAATATATGATTAAATTTGTATGAAGGACTTTATGTAATTTCTATATTCATCTGCTACTTTTCTTGCTATTTCTAAGGCTTCTAAAATCAGGGAGGGCTTAAACGTACCACAAAGACCTTTCTGTAGGGCACAGATATTCCCATTAGAGGTTATTCCGAAGGTTAGTCTAGCATCCATTATCAGTTCCTCTTCGTATTCGGGATCTACAACTAGTTTGTCGCCTATCTTAGCGAAAGTTACCGTTACTGGTATATCTGTAATGGGTAGCTTTTCCCTTTCATCAAGTTTCTTTATTTGATCATTCACCAATTCTATTTTAGGTTTCTTTGCAGTCAATAGAGCAGCAATTGATGCTAGCATGGATGCATCAATCAAATTTCCACTATGATTTAATGCGTATATATCTATATATACAGCCCAAACTTTTTTACCGGGAATAATTACGAGTTTATCTAAGTCTATAGCTTTAACACTTCTTAAAGCTCTATCAATGACCCTCGAAAGCTCTACATCATCTTCGCCTGGCGGGCCAGGCTCAAATACCGGGGATGCTAAGGGGATAAGCTCAGCATTTACTATTTGAACCCCTTGATTTGGTGTATCGGCATAAGGGGTAACTATATTTAGTTTTACTCCAGCAATAACTATGGTATTGCCTAAATGAACTATCGCTGAGCCTTCTGCGTTTCCTATAACATCTGTTTCAATTTTTATCTTTCTTATTTCATCTAATTTTCGACCATCTAACCTTTCTCCTTTCTCTAACATTAAAAGTATAGTGTTCTTCTTCACTGTAGGTATTATTTTTTCAGGAGCGCTCATCACAACATCACCTGAAGAGAAGACTAGAATACTTTTTCCTAAGAGCTTCCTTTTGAACATTATATATTTTCTCTATTCCCATTTTAGCCATATCTAGGGCTGCGCGTACCTCGCTTGGAGTAAAAATTCCATCAGCCTGCAACAAAGTTATTTCGCCTAGCGACGGCATCATTGCAATAGGCATGTCACCTTCTCCATATTGATCCTCGTAATGATTTAAATCAAGAATAAGTTGACTATCTACTTTTCCCACGGCTACAGCAGCTACTAGATCTTTCATGGGTATTCCTGCATCAGCCAACGCTACTGATGCAGCAGTTATGGAGGCTACTCTAGTACTTCCATCTGCCTGGAGTACTTCTATAAAAATATCTATTGTTGTACGTGGGAATTTTTCCAAGAATATTGCGGGTGCTAATGCTTCACGTATTACTTTCGATAACTCTATTTCGCGTCTGCTAGGAGCTGGCGATTTTCTCTCGGGTACAGAAAACGGTGCCATATGATACCTACATCTAATGATAGCCCTATCAGGTAAAGCTAGATGTCTTGGATGTACTTCACGTGGGCCATATACTGCTACAATTATTTTATTTCTTCCAAGCTCTATAAATGCTGATCCATCGGCATTTCTTAGAACGCCAACGCTAATTTTTAACGGCCTTATTTCATCGGGTTTTCTTCCATCAATTCTAGTACCATTTTCCTTTAGCAAAACTATAGGAGTACCTTTTTTAGTGGGCATTCCTATCATCTCACATATTTCTTCTTAGGCTTAAAACCTTTTCTGATGTAAGAGGGAGCGCTTATGATTCTACTTATCGTTTTTATCGCTTCAACCTCCACATCTTTATTCTTTGAAACTATTACTATCCTACCATTAGCTCCTTGAATTACATTGCATTGAAGTTTTCTACTTAATTCATGAAGTTTTGCCGATATTTTCTCTATATAATAGAAGGGAAACTCTAACAGAGCACCTTCCTTGACTATTCCAAGTTTTGATTCTTTAACCGTTAATAAGGGGTCTCTTGTTAAGTCGAATTCTATTATCTTTGCAACTATAATATCGCCTATGTTTAGGTATTTTTTCAGGTCAGCTTTGGATATGTCTATCGGTCGAGAAAGCGCCTCACCTATTTGTAGAACACCAGGCCAAGGCGAGGCAATATCTACTATCCAGCTGGTTATTCCAACTTCAACAACTTTTCCAATGACAATGTCCCCTTTCTTAGGTACATATACGCTTTTAAGCGCCTTAACAGATATCATCCTATTTTCCCTATCTATATCAACTATTCCTATATGAGCTGAATATACACGATTATTTATTCTATAAGTTCCTGAACCTGATTTAAAGGCTCCTTCAGCTATTATATCTCCAGGAATTGCTAATTTACCTCTTGGAATATATATTGGCATCCTATCACCTAATTATTTTAACTTCTCCCCGACCTTTTGTTAAACGAGCTATTTTCTCTATTACTTCCTCCTTTATTCCTGCAGGTATTTCGAGCTCTAAACTGAGGCTTCCATCAGATAGATAGTTTTGTAGTAATATTCTCCCCACTTTAGAAATGTAGCCATAACATTTCCCTATATACTGCGGAGGAATTTTTACCGCCAATACGGCTTTAGCAATCTTCAGTGGAAGAATAGGCCTTAGCTGCTTAATGACATTTTCTATCTGAATTTCCAGAGGCTTAAACGGATCTAAAGAAACCTTAGCTTCCTTCAGTGCAATTTCCACACGTGAAGGCGGTATAGGTAAATTAGTGCGTGGATCTATACAGTTCCTTGAAATAAAAGCTATAATCCTTCTCTTGAGATTTTCTATTAGCTCACGACGCTGTTCACTAGTTATCTGTAACGTACCCTTCTTCAGTATTTTTTCAGCGACTATCCCTATATCGTCGCTACCGAATATTTGTACTATATCGTCCCTAGAGGCTTTAAGCCCTTTTCTAGCATCCGAGTATATTATATTTCCCACCAGAACTTCATGTATATCACTTATTTTCCCTTGCTTAAATAACCATGCTTTATCGCTCCAGACAAATACTTCAAATCTCTTACCCTTAATATTTAGGCGGGCTATTACCGGAACACTAATTTTTTCTTCGCTTTTCGACGACAAAATTTCACCTGCAAATATTTAACTTTAAATCATTATATAAAGGCACGCTTTATTTCATTTAAAACCTTGGATATTATTTCTTTCGGATCACCGCTATAAAGTCCTGTACCTTGTATAAAGTCTTTTCTTCCACCACCTTTGCCTTTAATCATGCTAAGTATGGTTTCATTTACTTTAAGCGCATTAAATCCTTTTTCAATAACTTTTCTTCCAGCTATTCCTAGATATTCAAGTTTTTCTCCACGTTTATTTAAGAGGAGTATGAAAACATCGGGGTGTTCTTTAACTATATCACTTGCCAGATTAACAAGCAATCTTCTATCTTCATTGTTATACGCCTGTCCTATAAATCTTAGTATGCTACTCACGGTGATAGATTTACCTATTAGCACCTCCTTCTCATGTATTAGTCTCGCTTTTAATAGTTTTTTTGCTTCAGTCTCTAATTCGTTCAACCTATTAACTACATTATTTACAGCTTCTACGACGTTCTCCCCGCTAGTCCTTAGTAATTCTGCTATTTTAGATATTTTCTCTTCTGTATGCCAGACATATTCCAGTGCAGCCTTCCCTACGCTGAACTCTAGTCGTTCTACTCCATCCTGTATTCTTTCTGTTTTTAATATCTTTATTAGTCCTATTTCGCCGGTGTGCATAACGTGTAATCCACCACATGCTTCCGCATCCCATCCCTCTACTTCGACAATTCTTAAATAACGACCAGGTATGACGCCACCTTGATATAGCATAAAACCATACTTCTTTTCAGCATCAGTTCTTAACATTACATGACTGAGAACACGCCTATTTTCGAGGACTATTTGGTTAGCTAATAGCTCTATTTTCCTTATTTCTTCCTTTGATAATTTCTCGAAGTGTGTGATATCTAGGCGACATTTATCAGAATCCTTGCTCGCACCTGCTTGCCAAACATGTTTTCCCAAGATCTTTCTGGCTGCGGCTAGGAGGACGTGAGTAGCGGTATGTCCTCTCATTATTTGTTTTCGTCTCTCAGAATCTATTATTCCCTTTACAATTTGTCCCTCCTTGAATGGACAGCTGTCACAGATGTGTATAATAACATTATTTACCTTACGGGCATCGAGAACACGGCAGGAAGAATCGTCTGAAACTAGAATTCCTTTATCTGCTTTGGCTCCTCCTCCCTCAGGATAAAATAGTGTTTGATCCAAGATAACATATCTTCCCTCTATTACTCTTAAAATCTTAGCTTCAAACTGTGTGTCATAGGGTTTCTCGTAGTAGAGGGTACGTGTAGGAGGTAGGTCTTTGATGAATTCCAATAATCTATCGAGTTCTTCCTCTCTTTTAGTCTCCTTGTCTCCTTTGTGTCTCTGAGCTAAAGCACCATAAAAGTCGAGGGGTATTTCAACGCTTATACCATACTTTTCAGCTATCTCTTTTACATAATCTGGGGGAAGCCCGTGAGAATCATAAAGCATAATCAGGGTATCCTGAGGCATGCTCCTGATGCCTTTTTCCTTAAGACTATATGCTATTTTTTCGATGGTTAGTCTTCCCCGCTTCAAAGTCTTGTTATAGCGTTCCTCCTCTAAATTAAGGATCTTCTTTATTACCTCCTCATTCTCCTTTATTTCAGGAAAATCAGGTGCTATGTGAGCAATTACCATATCAGCTAACTCTATCAATGATATTCTGAGATTCAATTTCATCAAGGCCCTTATTATTCTCCTAATGAGTAGTCTAGCTAGATATCCGACAGCGGCATTTGATGGAACTACACCATCATTAAGCATTAAAATTACTGATTTCATGTGATCCAGTATTAGGTATATGTTTTCATAGGTCTCTAAGATGGATAAAACTTCGTCACTTGGAATATTTAGGAGGGTGGATATTCTCCTAGTGGCTTCTCTTAATGTTTCGGGTTTCTTGGAATCTATGTGGCCTAAGAATCTGGCTAGCGCCATATACTCCTTACAATTTAGAGGTGGACCGCCAATTAAATTAAACACTTTGTCAATAAGTTTTCCATAAATGGCGTCATAGACTGTAGGAGTGCCTTTTATCAGCCATAGTATTCTTTCAAGACCATACCCCGTATCTACTATTTCATTTTTCATAGGTATAATTTTATCTGAGTTAAAAACCTTATAGTGCATAAATACTAGCGTAGCCAGTTCAAGTCCCCTTACGACCACTTCAAAATCTTCACCAGCATTTCCTCCTCCACTCCACCAATCCTCGATGTAGGTCAGTTCCTCGGGTGGAATTTTAACAGCTTTAGTGAAAAATTCATAAGATAGCTTAACTGTCTCCTCTGTCCAGTATACCCTTTTTCCTCCTATATTGAATGCATGATGAGCCATCATTTCAAAGCTAGATAAATGTCTCCCTGTCTTGCCGATATTATCTAAGTCGGTAAGTCTTATACAGGGTTGTGATATTACCAATGGATTTGCCGGCGGAGGAGTTATGCCCTCAGTAACCCACGGTTGAAAGTCATATATTGATGCGCCAACTAAATATACATCTTCTCGCCACCTAGCTACTACGGGATATCTCTTTACTACTTCATGGCCTCTTTTAGCAAAGAAATTTATGAATGAGTTCCTTACATCGCATGTTGTTTTAAGCGGTGAGTCTAAGCCCTTTCCAATAAATTGATACTCAATACAAGAGGAATCCCCGCAATATTCTTGGTCTTCATTTAGTGTCCAAAATTTTCTATTACATTTCTTACATGTCTTTCTAATGAATCCTTCATCTCTGAAAAAATTAAGTAAATATATTCTTTGATCCATAGAACTATCATCCCTTTATAGTCGCTAATTAGGTTATTACAGCGTGTAGATTATAAGTATTCCTATATTTGATTTTTCCTAGTGCTCATGGATTTATTATATATGAGATAACGAATAATATTTAGGTGTTTATCTAAAAATTTATCTGTGAAATGAATAAAGTTTCATACATATACTAATTTTAAGTTAATTTATTGACTTTTTATATAACTCTGCTTGTTTGGTAACCACTTTTTTATGCTAAGAAAGTTTATATAACTGGTTGATATCATAAGTGATGCTTCTCTGGGTGATTGTCATGTTTTTCGAGGAAGAGTGGGAAGAGTGGGAGGAGCTAGAAGAGGAAGAGTGGGAGGAGGAAGAGTGGGAGGAGGAATGGTAACACAAAAGTGATAGACCATGGTGGAATTTTGTCCTAAATGTGGCGGTTTACTTATACCATACCTTAAGGACAATATAAAATATCTAAAATGTACTAGATGTAATTATATTAAAAAAATTTCTGAAAAATCTGGATATGAAGGCGTAATAAAAATAAAGAGAAAAGAAAGAAAGGCACCTAAAGTAGTCGAAAAAACTAAGAAAATAGATAAAGAGCAAATGGAAAAAGAAAAGGAATTACTCCAGGAATACTATGAGGTGTTTCTCGAGACAATGGAACAAATGGAAGAATCTTAGAAGGATTTATCCTTATTTATCACATCAAACTTCATTTTTCTCTTTAATTCACATATGAGGGTTTGAATTATGGTAAGAATAGCGGTTATCGATAGGTTCCTATGTAAGCCTAAGCGGTGTAATTTTGAATGCTTAAGTTTTTGTCCATTAGTTAGAACGGGGACTGAAGCAGTAATTGTGGACAAAGAGAAGAATAGACCTATAATTGTGGAAAACTTATGTACTGGATGTGGTATTTGCACAAAGAAATGCCCATTTAAGGCCATAAAGATAATAAATCTTCCAGAAGAATATGGCAAAGACATTGTTCATATGTACGGTCCCAATGCTTTTAGATTATACAGACTTCCTATACCTAAGAAGGGTAAGGTAGTCGGCATTATAGGTAGAAATGGTACTGGTAAATCCACAGCACTAAAAATTCTTGCAGGTAAGATTAAGCCAAATCTCGGGAGCTATGATAATCCCCCCGAGGATTCACAAATAATTAGGTACTTCCGTGGATCAGAGCTCCAACCATATTTTGAAGAACTTTTCAAAGGTAAGTTAAAGGCAGTATTAAAGCCCCAGGAAGTCGATATAATACCTAAGTTCATCAAAGGAAAAGTTTGTGATCTCTTAGAAAGGATAGATGAGGTCGATAGGTTAAAAAGGTATTATGTAACATTAAACTTGGAGAAAATATGGAATAGGAAAATAAGCGAGTTGAGCGGAGGGGAATTACAGAAAATAGCTGTTACGGCAGCGCTAATTCGTAACGCTGACATATACTTAATAGACGAACCCTCCAGCTATTTAGATGTCAAAGAGAGGTTGAACATAGCTAAAGCTATTAGAGAGGCTGTATCAGAGGACATATATCTCGTTGTAGTTGAACATGATCTAGCAATACTGGATTATATCTCAGACCTAGTTCACATAATTTATGGCGAGCCAGGAGCATATGGTATTGTTTCTCTGCCAAGAGGCGTTCGAACCGGAATAAACGCGTACCTACAAGGTTTTCTAAAAGAGGAAAACCTCAGAATAAGGAGAGAGGCTATAACATTTGATCTAAGAAAAGAAGCTCTTAGATTCCCCTCTAAAGAGGTATTTCTTTCATGGAGCAAACTCAGAGTTTCCTTAGGAACATTTAAGCTAGAGGTACTTCCGGGAGAGGTTCACAGAGGCGAAGTAATAGGTATATTAGGACCTAATGGTATAGGGAAAACTACTTTCGTAAGGGTTCTAGCCGGAGAGATAATTCCCGAAGAAGGATATGTGGAGAAAAGGGGTTCCATTGATATTAGCTATAAGCCTCAATTCATATCATACTTAAGGGAAAACGACATCACTGTCCTAAGCTACTTAAGGGAAGTCTCAGATTACGATATTTCATCATCACATATAAGGTCCGCAATAATAAAGCCTCTTGATATCGAACGTTTGTATAAGCGGAAAATGTCCGAATTAAGCGGAGGTGAACTACAACGAATTGCAATAGCTTCTACAATGCTGAAAAAAGCTGAAATATATCTTTTCGATGAGCCTATGGCGTATCTTGATGTAGAGCAGAGATTTACCGTTGCGAAGATGATAAGGAGAATATGTGATGAGAGGGAGAGTGCCGCTTTTGTTGTTGAACATGACTTAATCATGCAGAGCTTTATCGCCAATTCTATTATAGTATTCGGAGGAGAACCGAGCGAGAATGGACTAGCTAATGCTCCGATGAGTCTAAGGAAGGGCATGAATATATTCCTTAGGGATGTGGGCATTACCATAAGAAGGGATAAGGAAACTAAAAGGCCACGTATAAATAGGGAAGGTTCATGGATGGACAGATATCAAAAGTCTCATGGAATATACTACCTCTAGGTAGTATTTATAACAATAATACTTTAATATCATATTCTGGCTTAAGGGTATTGGGTGAAAGGTTTGAAAGTAACTGTAAGCTTAATTAAGGCAGATATAGGAGGATGGGTTGGACATAGTACTGTACATCCAATGTTAATTAAACATGCCCAGAAAAAGCTTAAGGAGGCCCAGGAAACTGGACTCTTAATCGACTTCTTTGTGTTTAACGTTGGAGACGACTTACAATTGCTTATGACGCATACAAAAGGAGAATCTAATCCTGAGATACATGGTCTTGCCTGGAATACATTTGTAGAGATAACTGAGAAAGTCAGTAAACCATATAAGTTATATGGAGCTGGACAAGACCTTTTAGCTGAAGCCTTCAGCGGGAATGTCCGAGGTATGGGGCCAGGAGTAGCAGAGATGGAGTTTGAGGAGAGAAAAAGCGAGCCACTGTTAGTCTTTGCGGCAGACAAAACAGCACCGTCTGCTTGGAATCTGCCTCTATTCAAAATATTTGCGGATCCATTTAACACTGCAGGATTAGTCATCGATCCATCTATGCACGAGGGATTTAAGTTCGAAGTATTAGATACGATTGAAGGTAAGGCCGTTATCCTTAATACACCGGAGGAGATGTACGATTTATTGGCATTAATAGGTTCATATGAGAGGTATGTAATTAGAAGAGTATGGAGGAAAAAGGATAACCTAATTGCTGCCTCAGCAAGTGTAACGCGACTAAGCCTAATAGCAGGCAAATATGTAGGAAAGGATGACCCAGTATTGCTAGTACGAGCACAACATGGTCTTCCAGCGGTTGGTGAGGTTCTAGAGGCATTTGCATTCCCGCATCTTGTTGAAGGATGGATGAGAGGTTCGCATTTCGGTCCCCTTATGCCAGTAGCACTTAAGAACGCCAAGTGTACTAGGTTTGACGGTCCGCCTCGAGTTGTAGGATTAGGTTTTCAACTCTACAATGGAAAACTTCTAGGCCCGAACGATCTATTTGATGATCCGGCATTCGACTATACCAGACGTAACGCGCAGGCAATAGCAGACTACATAAGAAGACACGGACCATTTGAGCCTCATAGACTTTCGGCTGAAGAAATGGAGTACACCACACTACCTGGAGTACTAGAAAAATTAAAGGATAGATTTAAAGCAGCTGAATAAATAGGATCATTGGAAAACAATAATGTTAGTATAGTAGAATATTTCCTAAACCTTTTTATTATAATCTGTTTTCGAGACAATAGTCCTTCTGCTAGTGTTGCTTTATCTTAAGAAAATAATTTATACAAGCCTAGCTATTTTTCGTCTACAATCCACTGTTTATCTCCGTTAGATCGGCTGGTAATATGTCTAAGGTTATTGAAAGATATCGTTTAGAAAGATTGGTGAGAGAATTAAAAAGTAAAAGAGGAAGAGGAACAGAGTTAATTTCACTGTATATTCCAGCTGGAAGACCAATTAGTGATGTGATGAGTGTTTTAAGAGAAGAATACTCGACAGCCACTAATATAAAGGATAGAACTACACGCCATCATGTACTGGATGCCTTAACTGCCATTATGCAGAGGCTTAAATTCTTCCGAAAGACCCCTGAGAACGGACTAATAGTATTTGCTGGCTATATTGCTACTGATGTTCCTGGAAGTGAGGAAATGGAGATACATCTAATAGAACCGCCTGAGAAGCTTAGGGCATATTTATACAGATGCAATTCCCGTTTTCACACGGAGATACTCGAAGAAATGATTAGCAAAAGAGATGTTTATGGCCTTATAGTTATAGATAGAAACGAGGCTGCAATAGGTATTCTTAAGGGTAAGTCTATAGAAATACTAAAAGTGCTTACTTCGGGCATACCAGGCAAACATCGAGCAGGCGGACAGTCTGCCAGAAGATTTGAAAGAATAATAGAGCAATTGGCTCATGAATTTTATAAGAGAGTCGGAGAATACTCGACAAAATACTTCTTAGAAATAAAGGAGCTTAAAGGAATAATAATAGGTGGTCCCGGTCCAACAAAGCATGAGTTCACAAAAGGAGATTATCTCCATTATACATTAAAAGCGAAGGTATTAGCCGTATTGGATATAGGCTACAGTGGTGAAACAGGAATATACGAGTTGGCACGAGTGTGTACAAAAGTGCTTAAAGATGCAGAATATGCCCGTGAAAGAGAACTAGTAAGAAGATTCCTATATGAAATAGCTAGGGACACCGGATTAGCAATCTATGGTGAGGAGGAAATAAGGAAGGCACTATTTCAAGGTGCAGTTAGTGTTCTTCTGATATCCGAAGATTTAGAGGCGTATAGAGTGAAGTATACCTGTCCCAATTGTAGTTTTACCCTCGAGAAAACGATTAGAAATAAAGATAAAAAAATAGATATTGTTTGTCCTAAGTGCGGGGAGAAAATGAAAGTTATAGAGAAGAAGGAATTGATAGAGGAATTAATAGAATTAGCTAAAAACGTAGGTACAGACGTCGAGTTAATATCAAGAGAAACGGAGGAAGGAGAGGAACTTAGAAGATCATTCGGAGGTCTTGGAGCTATCTTAAGGTTTAAGGTAGAGATAAGGTAGCATGAATATAAAGAGAAAGGAATTAACGAGAATTATTGAAAGCATTCCTACTTTCAGTAAGCCGAAAGTATATTTTGAACAATATGTTCTTCCAGGAAATGTAGCATCGCGGCTGTTATGGATAGCCGAAACCGTTTATGGGGATATAAGCAATAACATAATAATTGATTTGGGATGTGGAACCGGTAGACTGAGCGTGGGTGCAGCGCTCCTGGGAGCTGAATACGTTATTTCGGTGGATGTAGACTTTGATGCAGTAGCCCTATTTAAAAACGTGTTATATAGTGATATTTTCCCTAAAGTTAGCTCTAAGATAGATATAGTATGTGCTGATGTAAGATTTTTTAACATCGTCAACCGAGAGAAAATATCATCTAATAGGAAAGTAATTGTAATACAAAATCCTCCTTTCGGAGTTCATAGGAAGGGATATGACGTCCTTTTTCTAAGTAAAGCATTAGAGTTGGCTCACATAGTATATACTTTACATAAATCTTCAACGAAGGATTACGTTATAAACTATATAGAAAATAAAAAGTTTGTTGTAACTGAGCTCTTCAAGGAAAGCATAAGAATACCTATGATGTATTCCTTTCATAGGAAAAGATTTCATAAAGTTAATATTGTAGCGTTAAGATGTGAAAGACGGAACTATTAGGATTTGAATCCTCAGTTATGGTGGGGCTATGCAGCGAATTAAGCGGGAGGGAATTGTTGTTCCGGGAGATAGGATAGCTGTAATAGAGGAGTTTTTTCCAGGAGAAAATACTTACGTTAGTGATGGAAATATATATTCGAAAATTGTGGGTAAACCCGAATATAGCTTGGACGAAAGAATAATTAGCGTAATTCCCTTGGAAATACGTCATCCCCTTATACCTAGGAGAAATGACATAGTTTACGCCAGAGTTAGGAGGGTTAAGGATTACGTAGCCAGCTTAGAGATATTCGAAATCGTTAATAAGGGCACTCTCTCCACGCCTTTCTCCGGAATTCTTCACGTCACTCAGGTGAGTAGCACGTACGTGAAAACATTGTTCGATGTTATAAGGGCAGGCGACATTGTAAAAGCGAAGGTGTTATCAGACTGGGGGCCACCATATTTCCTGACAATAAAGGGGCGAGAGTTAGGTGTAATATACGCTTTATGTGTGAATTGTATGCTTCCTTTAATTAGGAAAGGATATACTTTGATATGCCCCAAATGTAGGTCAGCGTTTAAGCGAAAAATATCGTTCAACTACATAAATATCCGCTCATTCTTAGGAGGAGTTATATAATGGAAAAAAGTCTTATTTTTAAATTTTCTAATAATGAATTAACTACATTATTTATAGAAGAATTAGAGGAAAACTTAGATGTAGATACTTTTTCGATTAGTGTCAAAGGTAATACCGTAAAAATAACTATAGTAAGCAGAGATAGGAACAAGGTGTTTCATGCTATGGAGGTAATTAAAGAAACGTATGGAAAGGTAAGAGGCATATTTAGTCGAGATAGAGAGGGCTTATATTCATACCCACTAGAAATACTTTTCAGAAATTTCCTAAATCATCCTTTTCCAATCGATATACTTATTGAAATTCTGAAGAAGAGGGGGTATATAGCTTATCTTGATCAAGGCCATTTAAGGACAAACATAAATTTTTATGAGATTAACGAACTTTTACTAAGAATATTTAAAATTAATCAATCTTTAATTGAGAAAAATATCGACCCATCGACAAGAGAGAAGCTGATTCTTCAGGCATTTCTTGAGGAATCTGAAAAGTAGGTGGGACTGTGCATGTATTGGAGGAGATATTAAGCGGTTGTAGGAGGCAGATAAGACTAATACGTGTTCTTCTAATAAGCGAGTATAAGTGGTACAGTCGCTACGAATTAGAAAAAATGACTGGAACGAAGATAGAGAGAAAATTATTGCAAAAGCTTGTTAGGTGTGGAATATTACAGTACGACGACATAGTAAATAAGTATAGACTAAACAGGGAGAGCGCCATAGTAAACGCATTTAGAAATTTCTTCAGAGAAGTAGGCTATTTATTATAATATGGATCACCCTCAATATCCAGTCTACGATCTTTCTCCCTGAAAAATATCACAGAAACGCCTTTTTCTCTCAACTTTCTCCTAAGTTCTACATCGTTTGTCGCCACTATTAAACCTAACTTAGTTGCTAACTCAACAATTTTTTGATCAACATCGCCCTCTATCTCTGCATCATTTAATATCACGAGCTTTTCGCATATCTTTAAGGCCAGCCGCGAAAAACGACCTATCTTCCCTCCCCTCTCTGCAAGTTTCCTTAGTTCTCTGATAGTACTGTATAGTACCACTGGCTCGTACGATGAATTTAAAAGATCCGCTATACCTTCGATAATGTTTAAATTATATCTCGCAGGTAACAGCAGAAAATTTGTATCGAATAGAACCCTTAGAGTTTTCTTTCTCTGCATATTAAGCTTCCTTAATTAGTTCACTTATGCTTTTTACTCTACCCTTGGATTTATATACTATCCTTGTTTCTAAGCGAATCGGGTATCCTAGTTCATAGAATATGCCATAGAGAGTTACACTATCTAATATCCCACCTAGTTTCCTTTCCAAAATTAACTTCGAAATAGCTAATGCTACTTTTCTCGCTACTTCGGGGTATTGCTGCTTAGCTTTTTCATAAATTTTCTTGGCCTTGCTATCTAAATGTCTAAGAAAGATCTCCTCGTAATCAATCCTATGCTCCTCTTTTCTACTCTTAGCTAAGAGTTTCCTCTGTAAGCTAAGCAATTTTTTCATTTTAATTATCTCCAGATCCTTCTCGTCCATTCAGTCACCTTAGGATGAGTTCTTTATTATTTAGACTGTATAATAAGTGATAGAGGAAGAAATATTTGTAACGGAGCGTGTTTTTCTTTGTGGCTAGACTTTTCGAGATACCGCATGATTGCCCCTTAATTGGACACGTGGCATTCGGACTAATAGATAGAGGAACTAATTTAATTCAGATTAGACCTACCTCGCTCTGTAATCTATCCTGTATATTCTGTTCGGTTGATGCCGGTCCTAATAGCAGAAATAGACAAACCGAATATATCGTGCACTTAGATCATCTAATTCATGAGTTCAGAATAGCTATCAGAGAGAAGGAATTAAGCCGTGTTCATGCATATATCGATGCAGCAGGGGATCCCATAACATATAGACATCTTGTGGAGCTTGTTCAAGAATTATCTAATATAGAGGAGGTAGAGACGATCTGTCTGGAAACTCACGGATTCGGGCTTTCTTACCATCTTATAGACGAACTTGAAGCAGCTGGCTTAACTAGGGTAAATTTATCGATTGATGCATTAGATGAAGACTTAGCTAGATATATTTCTGGAACACTGGCTTACGACGTGAAGAAAATAGCTGAGATAGCCGAATATATAGCTAAATCGACCGAGATCGATATCCTCATAGCTCCCGTATGGCTACCGGGAGTTAATGATAGAGAGATAGAGAAGATTATTCGGTTTGCATTAAAAATAGGTGCTGGCAAACGAGTACCACCCTTAGGTATTCAAAAATATATCGCACATAAGTATGGCAGGAAACCTAAGGGTGTAAGAGAGGTATCGTGGAAGAGGTTCTACGTTTATCTTAAAAGACTTGAAGAAAAATACAAAGTAAGGTTAATTCTAGATCCTGTTCGGGATTTTAATATAGTGAAATGTAAACCCATACCACTGAGATTTAAGCTCAACGAAAAGACCACAGCTAGAATAATAGGGCCCGGGTGGTTGAAAGGACAATGGTTAGCTGTCTCAAGAGGAAGAGTAATAACAGTTATTCCGCCCGGTAGGCAGGAAGCCCCAGTAGGGTATGAAGTCAAGGTCAAAATAGTTAGAAATAAAGACAACATATACATTGGAGTACTAGACTAAATTTACAAAATTGTTTTACGCCGGGGGTGGGATTTGAACCCACGAGGGCCGTTTGGCCCACAGGCTCTCAAGGCCTGCGCCTTAGTCCACTCGGCCACCCCGGCGAAATAAATAACTGCTGTAAACGCTTATATATCTTCTCCCAATGGAACGTTTTTCTGTTAAGTCATACTCTCTTGGGCGAAAAAAGATAAATTAACTGGAAATGCGGAATTTTGTAGAGAAAACTTAATTAGTATGCCTGAGTAGTGCTTATAGATATAATAGGTGCGGAGTATGAGCGTGGAGGCTGAGGAAATAACCACCTTTGATGGTAAAGAGGTAAAGCTATTTAATAAATGGTCCTTCAGGGATATAAAGATACGTGATCCCGGATTAAGACGCTATATATCTCTTAAGCCAGTTTATATTCCGCATTCTGAAGGACGGCATGAGCATGTTAGATTCGGGAAGTCTAAGGTAAATATTGTGGAGAGGCTAGTTAATCAGTTAATGCGCCCTGGTAAAAATGCAGGGAAGAAACATCTTGCCATAAATATAGTTAAGCATGCTTTCGAGATAATCCATGTCAGAACTGGCGAAAATCCGATTCAAGTACTGATAAGGGCAATTGAAAATGCAGCACCAAGGGAGGAAACTACCAGAATAGTCTATGGAGGTATTCTTTACCACGTATCTGTTGATATTTCACCGCAAAGAAGGGTAGATTTGGCACTTAGGTTTATAGCGGAAGGAGCAAGAAAGGCTTCTTTCAATAACCCTAAACCCATAGAAGAAGCCTTGGCCGACGAAATAATTAATACGGCGAACGGCGATCCAAATTCTTACGCCATTAGAAAGAAAGAAGAGATCGAAAGAATAGCTCTAGCAGCGAGATAAAATATCTTCAAAAGTTTAGAATAATAATACTTAATTAATATCTCTTCAGATAAAATATCGGTAGTGGAGGACATGATCATGAAGAAGCCCCATGCCATCAATGTACTTTTTCAATATGCTATTCTATTAATGTTTGCATTACTGCTCATTTTCCATGTTCTCGACATAAATTACTTATTATCTCTACCATTAGGAACTGATATTCCATTAGCTGTTGTATCAAGCTATAGCATGGAGCCCACATTACATGTAGGAGATCTACTAGTCATTATAGGATGTAATCCGAAGGACATCAAAGTAGGCGATATAATTGTATACAAGGGCCTCTGGGGAAGTCCCATAGTACATAGAGTAATAAATAAGACGCAAATAGATAGCGAATATTACTTTTTAATGAAGGGAGATGCAAACGCTTCCCCTGATCCAGGAATGATCCCTAACAATCCATATACATGGTTAAAATCTAGTAAAATAAAAGGAAAGGTTCTTCTTATAATCCCATACATTGGAGTAATATCCCTTTTAGCAAGTAAAGATAAGTTTCTTTTCTATGCAATAGTATTTCTTTTTCTTATACTATTGATTATCTCGATGATTATGGAGGTTAAAAAGTGAAAATTGGCATTTTTACGCGTAAAAAAGTCTTTGATAAAATTGCTAATATTATAGCGAGTATTGTTCGAAGGTGTGAGCAGAAAAAATGCGAAGTGTTGCTAGATGAATTTCTGAGGTCCATGCTAATGAACAGTTACGTTAGAGGAAAAATGTATTTTGGGGATCTTAGGGCAAACAGACCCGACATACTCATTACGATTGGTGGGGATGGAACTATTCTTTACGTAACGAGGTACTTTGATTTTCATCCTCCTCCAATACTTGGAGTAAGCTTTAAATCGCTTGGTTTTCTCTGCGAATTCCCTTTATGCGACCTATTAAAATATTTAGATGGTATTATAGAGGGGAAGTTCTGTATTATTAAGAGAAGATTAGGTAAGGTAGTATTAGGGTCGTTTAGAGACTACTTATTAAATGATCTCGTTATTTTATCTGGGAGCCATGGTAAACTTATAAAGGTGAAGGTATCCGTAGATGATCATACATTATTCCAAACTAGGCTTGATGGTTTAATTCTTTCGACAAGTACAGGGTCGTCAGCGCATGCTTTGTCAGCGGGAGGTCCAATTATAGAAGAGGGACTTAATATAGTTGAAGTAGTTCCGATCTGTTCTTTTTCAACTTTTTTAAGACCTGTGATATTATCTCCTAACAGGAAGGTATCCGTTGAAGTTTTATCAGGAAGTTGCATGGCATTATTAGATGGTGGATTGAGCAGAGTAACGTTAAAAGCGAAAGATAAATTAACATTTAGGTTATCTAGAAGGAGTATAAAATTTGTAAGTATTGGAAAAAGGGACTTCTACAGGAAAATGACTGAGAGAATGATGGGGGATTATTATTTGGATGGAATCATAAAATTTTAATGGCTTTCTGTGCTTATAGTTAATTAATGTAAAATGAGGTGTACTGGCTAAGTTAATTATCCAAGAAAGAGCATAGAGCAGCAGGTTTAAACATAGGTCGGATATTTTAACATTTGAAGGAGTACCATTAGTCAGTAAAGGATATATTAGAGAGAAACAATATTTTCACTTGGCCCGTGGCCTAGTGGATAGGGCGGCGGCCTCCTAATGCAGGGAGATAGCCGTAGGTCGTGGGTTCGAATCCCACCGGGCCCGCTATCTGGTACTTATTTTTCTGTGGTCGTATAGTGCTCTTAACATTAGAATATCTCCAACTCTTACAGGTCCTTTCACGTTTCTGACGTATATACGGCCTTTTTCGGGTCCTTCAAGTACTCTGACCCTCACTTGTGTAACCTCGCCAGCGACACCCGTTCTACCAACTATCTGTATCACTTCAGCGGGTGTTGCATCATCAGACACACGTTTAGACATGCCTATCCCCAAATGAACTCCTAGCAAGAGACTGATATTCTTTTCGCCTCAATACCAGCCAGACTACTATTTGTATTTATTCTGCCTTTCACATTTTTCCTTTTTCATCCTAATTGCTACTCATCATCACTCTTTTCTTAACTATTGCTAAACATGATTTCTCGCATAAACGATATTAATGGGTATTATAGAGGTTATATATGGTGACGCTTCATGTCAAGAAGAAGACGCCGTGAAGAGGCACCGCCACCTTTGTCAGGAGCTGGACTTATGAGGTTCTTTGAAGAAGAAATCCGAGGGATTAAAATAAGGCCTGAATACGTAGTTATTTCGGCTTTCATACTCATAGCAACAGTTATATTAGCCCATGCAGGAATATTCACAATGCCATAATCCTACTTTCTTAGCTAAATGGTAATGTTTATTTTAATCTGATGGCGTAAACATTATTGCCCGTGGCCTAGTGGATAGGGCGGCGGCCTCCGGTTAATCGTGGGAGATAGCCGTAGGTCGTGGGTTCGAATCCCACCGGGCCCGCTTTACTTATTTAATAGATTCTATAACAACATGTGTAACTGTTTCCTCTACTCCCTCTATTCTAGATATTTTTCTCAGAAATTCATCTAAATGTGCCTGATTTACTACTATTATTAAATCGATTTCTCCAGTTACTCTATAAATTTTCTCTACTGGTAGGGCCTTTATCCGTGCATAAGCATGGTTTCTCATTCTAGGCTCTACTCTCACAAGTACAAACACATCAGCTGATTTTACGCCAAGTGCTTCTAATGCTTTCTCTGTTAAATCTATAAATCCTCGACCTGTTCTAATTAGACCATTTTCTCTTAGTTTCCTCAAGTGGACATTTAATGCTTGTCTAGTTATTCCGAGTTCTTTAGCAAGTTCATTTTGAGTCTCAGTTACGGTAAATATCTGCATTGACTTACTCTTTTTCAATAGAAGCTTAAGAAGTTGAAGTTGTTTATCGGTTAACCTAAATGATCTTCTTTCCATTTATATTCCCCTCTTTTACAAAAGTAAAGAAAGTGATATTAATACTTTTCTATTAGATATGTTATTCAATGTATTAGACTAGTATATCTTGTAAAAGATATTTGGAAGAGAAGATGATAAAGAAGTTTAAAGAAATACGGAGCTTTATCTTAGTTCTATTTCCACTTTAACTGATTTAGGCACTCGTACACGCATTAATTGCCTCATGGCTCGCTCGTCAGCAATCATGTCGATAATTCTCTTGTGTATTCTCATCTCCCAGTGATCGAAGGTATGAGTTCCTTCTCCCGAAGGAGCCTTTCGAACAGTCACTACAAGACGCTTAGTTGGGAGCGGTATGGGACCACGTATTTTTACTCCTGTCTTCTTGGCTATAGCTTTGATTTCTTCACACACACTATTGAGTTCACTAATTGATGTACTCATTAACTTTATTCTTACGTATCTCGGCATTACTGTGCACCGTTTTTTCGCTTAGATTCTTACTTTATATTTGGGCTTTCTTTACCTCAGTGACTATGCCTGCTGCAATTGTTCTTCCTGAGTCTCTAATAGCAAATCTTCCCAGTGGTTCAAATTCGGATCTAAGCTCTACCACTACAGGTTTTAGCGGCTTAAATCTTACTACTGCAAAATCTCCCTGTCTTAGGTATGATGGATGCTCCTCAATAGTTGCTCCAGTTCTTGGATCTATTTTAGCTATTAACTCTGTGAATCGAACAGGTACTGTTGCAGTGTGTATGTGTAAAACTGGTGTATAGCCCACGCCAATAGCCGTTGGATGATAGAATATCCAGATCTTCCCTACAAATTCTTCCGCAACTGTGGGTGGATTATTAGTATGTCCGCATACGTCTCCCCTACGGATTTCATCTCTAGCAATACCTTTCACGTTAAATCCAATGTTGTCACCTGGTATTGCCTGGTCCACTCTGCGGTGATGTATTTCTATAGATTTTACTTCACCGACCTTCTTTGGAGGCATAAATATTACTCTATCACCTGGCTTTAATACTCCTGTCTCAACTCGGCCTACTGGTACTGTACCAACTCCTGTTATGGAGTATACATCCTGAATGGGTATCCTGAGGGGCTTATCGACAGGTCTTGGAGGCTCTTCAAAGAGGTCAAGAGCTTCTATCAGTGTGGGTCCCTTGTACCATGGCATATTAGGACTCCTTTCAACTAAGTTATCACCCTTTAAACCTGAGACAGGGATAAACGGTACTTTCGCAGGGTTATACCTTGCTATTTTCAGTAATTTTGATATCCCTTGCTTAACTTCCTCATATCTCTTTTGTTCATAATTTACTGTATCCATTTTATTTACTGCTACAACCATTTGTCTAATGCCCATTGTTGAAGCTAGAAATATATGCTCTCTCGTCTGACCAGCCGCACTTATACCTGCTTCGTATTCACCTTGCTTAGCCGATACCACTAATATAGCTGCGTCTGCTTGTGATGCGCCAGTTATCATGTTTTTCACGAAGTCTCTATGACCTGGAGCATCTATTATTGTGAATTCATACTTTTTGCTTTCAAACTTCAGGAATGCAAGGTCAATTGTAAGTCCTCTTTCTCTTTCCTCTTTAAATTTATCCAAGATCCATGCATACTTCCATGACTCCTTTCCCATTTTCTCTGCCATTTCCTCTATTTCCTTGAACTTTCTCTTGTCAACTGCACCAGTGAGGTACAGTAGGTGCCCCATCATCGTAGACTTTCCGTGGTCTACGTGACCTATTATTATTAAATTTAACCTAGGTTTACGTTGGGACGACAAGCCTAAGCACCCCTATCGTGTTTAAGAAGATTTTATAACCAATTATTTAAAGTTTTTCGTACATATATAGAGGCTTTTTCGAGTAACTTGAACGCATTCCTTATTGTTTTAGCAAAAATATACTTTCTTCTCATATAGCTACTCTTACTTTTCTTATCAAAGTCCTCTAGTCGAATCCAGAACATCATACTTTACGCAAGCAAAGGAGTTTTCTTAATTAGGAGGCGTTATTTTTAGACACACGGTGATTTATCTAATAAATTAAGGTATAGTCAAAGGGGTAAAGATAAATAAGGGGCGTGATTTATAGAATAGAAAGCAACCCCGCCTATTAGGTGATTCAGATGAAGTATAAGACTATCAGAGAGTTATTTACGATCATATTTATGGTCACTCTACTCGGAGTATATCCATATATAAATGTCAGAGCGAAAGTAACCCTTATTGTTAAAGGCTACGTGAAGGATCCCAACGGTAATCCGATCCAAGGTGCTCGTATTTTTCTGCATGACTATTCATTTATAACAGAGGAGTTTTTCATAAGATTACCTAATGGAAAATATTATGTTGAGACGAATGAAAATGGTTTCTTTGAGTTCTCGGTTGAAGATATATATGCAAGATATCAGGTATATGTAGCACATGTCTCCGCAGAGGGGGAACTTGACTATGTACCTGTAGTTCTTGACATCCATATGTATGAACATGTTTCTCTTGTTGAACTTAATGTAACATTATATCCCTCCGCGTCTGTAATAGTCAACGGATCTATTGTCTATATTGGTGGCAATTGGCGAGGGTACATTAAGTGTTCAGTATATGATACTGAGGGAAGACCTTATTCAGAGATATTGAATGCTGGTAATGCTATTATTACGTATGAAGGAGGAACATTAAATGTAAAGCCTAAACTAATATCAACCTATGACAATACGCTATGGAGAAACTTCGAAAAGGCTATTGAATACGAGATATTACCTAAAAATGCCATTTTTGAAAGGCTGGTTCTGGTTCCAGCTAACTATGACTTTCTACTAGTAGTCTACACAAGAGTTGTGGATGTCAAAAGATACCCTAAGCCATATGTTGTAGATATAACGATACCCATAGGGAACAGGGAGAGTCCATACAAACTTAGTACACAGAGCCCTCCATTAATCGTGGACATAACACCTTGGTCTATTAAAAATGCCATTAAGTTAGTCGAGTCAGATATAGCAGTAACTAGAAAAGAGCTTGATGAAATGGAAACCTATGGCTTTTTTATAGCACGTGAAAGGGAAGAATTGAGCAGAGCGGAGGCCCTAGTAGAGGAAGCAAGCAATATTCCTGTAACAGGAGAGAACGTGGAATTAATCATTGATAAGCTGGAGAGGGCATACGTTATAGCAAGAGAATACTTAGTACTCAGGATGAACTTTATGAGGACCGTGGCTATTGAAGGTGCGTCCCTATTACCAGTGTTTTTGTCAATATTTGCTGTTACCTTAGCCTTCTACTTCTTCGAAGATAATAAGAGGAAAATGCTTTCATATCCTCTATTCTACCTAGGGCTTATACTGGTTTTCATACTTGTATACCCTGGTTTTCATTTAGTTGAAAGAACATTATTCTTAGAGTCGGTGATTGCTTCATTACTTGGAGTATTAGTTTTAATTTTCATACTGCCCAGGCATATTAAGGAACCTGATATACCCGGGAAGATTCAAAGAAGAAGTTTAATAGCTATAACATTCTCAGTGGCAAAAAGGTATTCGAAAACTAGGAAGACTAGAACATTGATTACAGTATTTTCATTAGCCGCCCTAATATGGGCCTTTACTGTCTTAGCATCTATTTCAACAGTCTACGGCATAAGGCTAGATGAGATACTTAAGAGCAGTAAGGCTGAGGGAATATTGATAAAGCATCTAAACGCAAGTACAGGGGAATACTTATGGCTCAGTTACTATTCGGATTACAGATGGTTCCTGCTTACAGGTAAGATATCCAAGATTTCGCCGAGGATATACACGAGGCCTATAGACGTAGAGAAAGAGTGGTTTACGATAGAGAATAGTGAAGGAAGGAAGGTTAAGCTATATGCGCTACTAGGATTATCATCTAATGAGGAATACTTCAGTAAAATATCGACTTGCTTGATTTCTGGCGATTTCAATAAAATAAACGATACATACGCTATAATCATTCCCTCAAGCATTTCAAGAAGCCTAGGGATAGGCGTAGGAGATACAGTTAAACTAGTTTTGAGTGGAGCCATACCAGTAAAATATGAATTAAAAGTAGTGGGTATACTCTCGGAGGATGCATTCGATGACCTGAAGGACATAGATGGTGAAAGTCTTAGACCATTAATAGAAATAGATAATGAACTTGTTCATGTAAACTCAACTGACATGGTCATATTAAACTGGAATTTCATGAGGCAGGAACTAGAAGGTATTTCTGAAATTGCTAGTATAGCTCTCTCAGTTAAGAGCGACGTAGATCCAATTTCTCTTGCACGGGAATATATAGAAAGAAAGGGTACAGGCTATATTGCATGGATAGCGTTAAAAGATAAATGTTTCAAAGCATATGTAGGAGAGTATACGGAAAACATTTTCGAGCAGAATATAGCTTTTATAGTCCCCATACTTATCGTCAGCGTCAACGTAATAGTAACTATGTACAGTATTGTTCACGAAAGGAGGAGGGAGATATTTATATTCAATGCAATAGGCTTTAACCCAACACAAATAGCCATGCTATTTCTTGCTGAATCTATAGTTTATGGGTTATTAGGAGGTGGAATAGGATACATATCAGGTTTAGCAACATTCAGAGTGATAGCATATCTATCTAAACATCCAATACCCATCCCTATGCTGATAGGTGGGCAACCGTTAATGGTTCGCCCAAAGCTGGAATGGTTCTGGAGCATTATTATGATAGCCATTGCTATAATGGTTTCAATGATCTCTTCATTTAAACCTGCTATTAATGCTGCTTTCATGTACTCACCTACCAAAGTTAAAAGGCTAAAGATAGAGGAGAAGGAGAGGGAGAAGCGTGAAGAGGTATACTTAAAGGCGTATACCGGAAAGAGAGTTGGTTTGCCCGGAAAGATAGGAGAGGCTGAAGCCATCTTATTCTTCTCATTCCTCTACACTAGGCTCAAAGATCTGACAACAGGCTACGTAGAGAGAGCTAAGGATATAGAGGAACTTGAAGAGGAGGAATACCCTGACGGAAGGAGAGTTAAGAGGTTCAAATTCAAGTACATATTTAGGACCGACGAAAGAGAGATAATGACTGACAATGAAATAATCATTACTAAGCTACCCCAGAATGATTACTATACCGTGGAATTGTCTACTAATCCGTTAGGTGGGGAGAGAATTCCCATCAAGTATATGGATAGGGTAGCATCTGTTATTAGGGATATAGTGAGGGACTGGGAGGAAGAGAGGAAGAGACTTGGAATCAGGTAGAGTTCATGGCAGGCACAATTTTCATAACTGGAACGCCAGGCGTTGGCAAGACAACTGTCGCAAAACTATTGTCAAAGAAGCTATCTTGTCCCTATTTTTCGATTGCTGAGTTAGCTAAAAAATATAATGTATTAATTGGCTATGATAAGGAACGGAAGAGCTATGAAGTAGATATTAATAAACTAAGACGCGTTATTCAAGAGGTCTTAGCGAATTCTTTGGCGGGGTGTAATATTGTAATTGAGGGACATATCGTTGAAGCAGTACCGCTCGAGTACATAGACAAGGTGGTGGTTTTAAGGCTACATCCGCTTGTATTAGAGAGAAGGCTTATGGAGAGGGGATACCCAGAAGCTAAGATAAAGGAGAATGTTTTAGCAGAAATACTGGATGTTTTATTAGTTGAGGCGGTAGAAAAATTTGGGATTGATAAGGTCTTTGAAATAAACACTACGAATAAAAATCCTGAAGAAGTCGTGGAGGAAATTCTAAAAATAGTAGAAGGCAGGGAAGTAGAAGGGTATAAGCCTGGAAACACTGACTGGATAAAGGCATTAAAAGAAGAGGGGGTTCTGGAGAAATACCTGCTTAGGTGATAGCTTGTTAGCTGCGTGTTTTGACATAGATGGGGTACTGATAGATAATACTATCAGGTTGAAAAAATGTCTAGAGATTGTTGGAGTAAAAGCTATAGAGGAGTTATCCGGCGAAAGCAAGAGTTTATTCTGGAAGCTTTTCCTAAGCGAAAGGTTTCTCTCCCTAGATAGACCTAGGCCATTAGGTATTTCTTATGTTTATAGAGCGGTTAATAAGGGCTACAAAGTGGTAATTGTTACAGGTAGGCCTGAGAGGCTGAGAGAAGCTACAATTAATCAGCTTAATGAGTTCAGGATATCGTTTGATGAGATATACTTTAGGAGAGATAATGACTTTAGAAAGGATTTTGTCGTAAAGCCAGAGATAATAAGGATGCTAACCTATAAGTATGATTTTAAGGAGTTTCATGACGATGAAGAAGAAATACTTAGGCGTATAGCCCACTTCATTAAGAATGCGGAGTTTTATCATCATAAACCAAATAAAGTAGTACTCTTAAACAATCTACTGCAGTGGAGTGAGTAGCCATGAAGGAGAGCCGCTTACTGGCGGTATGTATACTATCCATAATAACTGCAGCTTGCTTAATAGCGAGCTTTACCCATAGACCAAAGTTCGTTTTTGAGAAATTTTGCGGAGAAATAATATATGATGCGAGCATACCTGATAATTATGTTGCATTAGCTGCGATTCCTGGAAATATATCCGATATTAAGTTTGAGACAATAGAGCGTTTTACTTCGAGAATAGTTTTCTACGATGAAACTCCAGTAATTATCGTAGGCTTCCCCTTTATTTACGAAGAAACGTTTTTCCTAAAAACTGAAATCGGAATGAATACAACGTATCTCCTAAAAATTAAGGTGGATTACGAGGCGGGTAAAAAAGGCATTATAGTACTCAATAGGTTCAATGCTGATATTGTTTTGATACTAATTGAGGAGCATGAAAATGAGTTACACGTAAGGTCCCTAGGATCTATTAGAAATGCCAGTAAGTGCATTGATATCTTCGGATATATCCTTAGTCGTAATAGAACGGTACCCCATCAAACAATACAGCTACATATGCTTCGTAATGATACAAATAACCCTATTAATATTACACAAATAAAAATACCTCCAGATAATGAAACTGCGATAAATATCTATAGATCGTCTAGCAACGGATTTTATAGAATTAGGCTTTATGTTCCCGAATACCCGAAGGAAGCTATCTTTTTAATTTTTGTGGATGATAATCCTTGTGGCTTCTTAATACTTCCTAATACTCCGACTAAAAGAAGGGTTGATTTAATCATAGGGGGATAGGTATGTTATCGGAAAATACCAAATTAAAATATTTCTTCGAGCCATCTGTAGTGGCGGTAGTTGGTGCATCAAGAAACCCGTCAAAGCCGGGACATGTAATTTTAAGCAATTTTCTCGAGAACAAGAAGCGAGGATTATTTAAAGGCAAAGTTTATCCTATAAATCCTAATGCAGATGAAATACTTGGAGTAAAATGTTATTCTTCATTATTAGACTTGCCCGAAAAGCCCAACCTATGTATTATAGTTGTACCAGCCGCAGTTGTACCTAAGGTCCTAGAGGATGCTGGGAAAATAGATTGTCCAGCTGCAGTAATAATAAGTGCTGGGTTTAGCGAGGTTGGAAACAAGGAACTTGAAAATAAGGTATTAGATATAGCGAAGAAATATGGTATTAGAATAATTGGCCCTAATTGCCTTGGCATACTCAACATGTATACGGGAGTAGACACACTCTTTTTACCTCCTAATAAGCCTATAGAGCCGGGAGTAGAAGTCGAGGCAGCACCAAGGCCCCCGCAAGGTTTTGTTTCTTTTCTAACGCAAAGCGGAGCATTCGGCGTTTCTTCGCTTGACTATTTCTCAGGCGAGGGCATAGGAATAAGAATATTCGTTAGCTACGGAAACCGTATCGACGTAGATGACGCTGACTTACTAGCCTACCTAGCGGATGACGAAAAGACGCGTGCCATTATGCTATATATTGAAAGCCTGAAAAATGGACGAAAATTTATGGAAATAGCTAGTCAAGTAACTCTTAAAAAGCCTATAGTTGCATTTAAGGCTGGTAGAACCAGAGCTGGGGCAAAAGCGGCTTTATCGCATACCGCTTCGTTAGCTGGTCGAGATGAAATATACGATGCTGCGTTTAAGCAGTGTGGAGTAATTAGGGCATATACTATGAATGAATTTTTCATAATAGGCAAAGCACTAGTTTCACAACCACCAGCAAAAGGACCTAATGTTGCAATAGTGACGGATGGTGGCGGAGCAGGAGTTATGGCAGCTGATGCCTGTGAATTACGTGGGTTAAAAGTAGGGGAATTAGGTAAGGACACGAAAGAATTATTTGAAAAATACAAGGATGAAGGAGTTTTTCCGAAGTTTGCTGTTACTAATAATCCGATAGACTTAACGGGGTCGGCTACGACGGATATGTACATTAAAGCTATTGAAGCTGTCTTAAAAGACCCTCTTGTGGATAGCGTAATAGTACTAGCCTTGCACCATGTTCCAGGTATACAATATCTAAAATCCTTCGTCCATGAGATAGCTGACGTTGTAAGGAAAGTCAATAAGGATAAAAAGCCCGTGGTAGTGGCAGATATAGGTAGTTCCGAAGGTGCCAGATACATAAGGGAGGAGTTTGATAAAAACTATATCCCATCATACTCTTCTCCTGAGGATGCTGCGGTCGCTATAGCGGCTCTAACGAGGTATGGCAAGTATTTAGCCAAGAAAGGAGTTTTCGAAAAACACTTATCAGAATGGAAACCCATTTACTAGATAGACATGTATATTCAAAGAATTGAATATATATTCGGCATAGAAAAGGAAGTTTTTTATATAATAATTTTCGAGCTTACAGTTCTTTTCCTCATGATATTATGGATAAAGACGCGAAGCCTAAGATTAAAGAGAAAAGTTATGAAGTTAATTCAGGAGGCTGAGGTACTTAAAATTCGGCGAAGACCTATGTCTTATGGGGATAGATTCATCCTATCCTTCTCTTCATCTAGTATAGCTATTATGTACGGGGTGGCGATGATCATCTCTGTGGTGTCGATTTTCATAACAATTATGGCCTTTCAACCATACGATCCCATATTGCTGGGGTTCAGTTTTTTAATGTATTCGGTAGGTATAATAATAATGTTTCTTTCATGGAGAAAATCTAAGTACTATATAAACCGCGAAATAGAGCGACTTGAAAGAGATATTAGAAGATATAAGGCTGATTATAAAAGATAGATATTTTAATCTATTTCCTACTAACTAGATTAGCCCTAAACAACGGGGACACATCGATAAACCAGGACTTTTAGATTAGGGATTAAAATGAACATTAACTTATGTCTACGTGAAAAACGTAGACCATACCTATATTTCTTAGCTATATCGCTTCTTGCGGGCTTTATAATTCTACTATATACTTCCTATACTATTAAGCCGAAAGACACGTACTTCTATATCGGCTGCAAAGTCTATTACGACAATTACTTAAGTGTATATGACACTGCTTCTCCCAAGCGTATCGAATCTAATCACTTTATAATTGAATACTATACTGAGGGTAGAAGTGCTTGTTCCGACGACTATGCGGAGAAAGTTCTTCGATATTTCGAAATAGCGTGGCACAAGTACTTTATAGACTACGGATTCAACTTACCGGAATCACGTGAAGGCGACAAGATACTAATTAAAGTAGAGAAAATGTATCCAAGCTATGGAGCTACTCATGTTACAACCGATGGAAGCGGAAAATGGTATGTAAACTACATAGCAATCGATAATAGTTTAAACGATGAAAAAATTATGGAAACCGCAGCTCATGAGTTATTTCACTGTATTCAAGCAGCGTATGATAGCTATGAAGGAGACACCGAAAATTACTGGATCATAGAGGGAATGGCCGTAGGAGCGGAGGACGCCATATTTCCTGACAATAACCTCTACATAAGATACATAAATCGTTGGATGAATACTCCCGATAAATCATTAGTAACTAGGTCGTATGATGCGGCTATCCTTTGGAGATACTTTTGGGAATTTCATGGTGTTGAAAAAATAAAAACTATTCTTAAAATGCTTTCTATAGAGGATGGAATAAACGCTTTAATTAAGGCCTTTGGAGGCTACGAGAAATTTAGAAGTGTATACGCAGAGTTTATAAAAACTACATACTTCAAAGATGTATATAGCGACGGTAAGCTTTTCGCGAAACCATATATAAGTAAAACCATAGATCTTTCGCTCACGGATAATGCTAACATTTCTGACTTAGTCAAATATTATGGAATTGATTACTATAGAATTCTACTTAACAATAATAGTGTATACATATGCTTTAATGGCTCATCTTCGTCTGACTTTCTACTAGTTCTTTTATATCCTGTTAATAAACATATAGTAATAGAGCTAAAAAATTATTCTTTCGGGACATATTTGTTTAAAAACCCTGGGAATATTTCAGAAATAGCGTTGGCAGTAACTAGAACCAGCGAAGATGGAAGTGGGTACTACGAGCTAAGTATTACGACCCTGGAGAGGGTCTATCGTATAAAGATGATACCTGAGCTTAAAAAAATCGTGGCGAATCCCGGGGATAAAATTACTATAGATCTGATACTCGTTAACGACGGAGAAGTGGCTCAAGAGTTTTCATTGAATTTCTCATCGAAACTATGTGATATAAAGCTAATAAATAATAATGGTCAATTAATAGGATCCGACGAAAGTATTATTCTAAATCCAGGAGAGAGTAAATCCTTGAAGATACAGATTTTCACACCTACAACTCCCGGTATTCGGGAGACTATAGGGATAGATGCTTATAGCAAAGGTTTTCTTGTAGGGTCTACGGAAATAGCTATAGTAACTACGGGGCTAAAGGTGAGGGCGTATCCTCATCCTGGATTGGCCTCAATTATGAATGTCACACATGTTTATGTGCAGTTATTATATTATCATAATCATACACCAATAGCTCATGGTATGGTAATAGAGGAAATAACAGGTCTCATAGCTTATACCAATGAAAGTGGATGGGCTATTTTTAATCTAACAGAGAATAAGGTCGGTAAAGTAGTATACAAGTTCTACGGTATTTCAGACAAAAATCACGTTATAAACTACAGCATAAATGTGGAGTATATAACCATAGATTGGACGTACCTTAAGGTGGATAAAGTACTATGTGATAGATATGTTGTAAATGTATCTCAACCAGTAATGATTCAGGTTAGGGTTGTATATGCTCATAACGGTAAGCCTGTATCAGGAGGCATCGTTAAAGTTCCAGAGTTAGGTATAATTTCAAGTATTAATTCCAGTGGATGGGCTACAATTATAGCTACGTCAAACGTGCCGAGAACATATATTATAGTAAAGCCCTTAAGGGATTTACTAGGATACGTAACCTACGGTGAAAAAATACGGGTTAATGTTTCCTGGACAGGAATAGTTCTTCATGTGAATGTATTGCCTTCACATATCGTTAATGTCGGTGATTATGTTAAAGTTGAAGTTTCGGCCGTATGGGCACATAATATGTCTCTCGCTGGTAAATGTAAGCTATACCTAATAAATGGGAGCAATATTGAAGAAGTGGAAACAGATGAAAGAGGAGTGTACAGTATAAGGCTTAAAAAGGACGTAACAAGTGTTCTTAACATTACGTTTAAGATTGCTGACCAGAAATATAGACTCCTAGGTAATACATCAGCTAGTGTAACAATCATATGGACAGGCATAATTGTAGAGTACATAAACGTCTCCCGAAAAATCGTAAACGTGGGTACACCGGTAGATATATATGTTAAAATAAAATATGCACATAACAGCGAGCCCTGCGGAAAGGCAGAGATAGTATTAAACACGGGGGCAAAAGGCTATACTGATGAAAATGGAATAGCATGCATAAGGGTGTCGAAGGCTGTAGCGAAAACCTATACTATTAATGTATCTCATGTGCTTTCACCAGATGGTATAACCCACATTATGGCTAACCAGCAAGCTGAGATAACATGGACTTACTTATTGGTGGATAAAGCAATTATACTTCCAAATGTAACTGTACTTCATAGTCCGGTCAATGTAAGGTTGAGAATAGTTTATGCGCATAATTCGAGCCCGGCGAGAGGGGTGACGCTAAGCATATATGGTTTTAATATTTCAACAGACGGTGATGGATGGATAAATACTACATTACATTTTGATAAAGTTGACGTATATACCATAAAGCTAGAAGTAATCGAAGCACCAAGCAATATTCAGAGAATAGTCTATCCTCTTCTTAGGGTTGTAGTCTGCAGTGAAGTTACCTATAATCTATGGTCACAAATGAATAATATAAAAGCTAATGGATGTAATGTCAGTCAATTTATGCGGGCCTGGAATAAGATTATAGAGCTGATGGATAAAGGAAAAGTCGATGAGGCTGAAAATATCTCGAGACAACTATATAATGAAATAGAGAGAGCCGAAAGATCCATGGCCCTACTCAATAAGGCAAAGAATGTCATTAGTAAAGCTAAGGGGAGTGGAATACTATTGTTTATCTGGGAAGCGGAAATGAAGCTTCATGAGGCAATAAACGCTTTTAAGAGAGGGGACTATAATGAGGCAGCAGAATTAGCTAGTGAAAGCATTAAAAGAGCATATAAGGCGGCTGCTTGGTCTACTGCATTTACGGCAGTATTTTTAGCAGCTGCGATCCTATTAGTAACCAGCGAATTAATTAAACACTATTCCGAGCCGGAATGGTAAGGGGGACATATCATGTTTATATTTCGTAATTTTATGAAAATTTATCTAAAAGCCCTGAAGTCTATACAGATTTTATATACGCGAGGAGCATAGGGTAAAACCTTTCTTTTATTCAATATTTCAATTTTATAATTATGTTTCCTGGCGTGCTCCTCTATTATTGTAATGGCTTCATCGTAGAGATTCTCTTCATGTGCCCAATGATAAAAGTGTATTATTCCGCCATCTTCTCTAAGACAATTAAATGCTTCGTCCAGGTAGTACTGAGCTCCTTTCGGTAAAGGCATTATAACTCTATCAGCCATGCCATACCACTTGGAGGTTTCAACCTTCACATCGCCTAGTACAGGCATTATCTTATCCTCTAATTTATTAAGTTTAATATTCTCCACCATATAGTTGTATGCTATAGGATTAATCTCTATAGCAACTATTTTTTTAACCAAAGGCTGTACTTTAGCTATCACTATACCATATGGGCATACACCAGCAAACATTAAAACTACGAAGTCCCCAGGGGCAACCTGTCTCGCTATTCTAAGTCTTTCCGTGCTTTCCCGTGGCGAAAAATACACCTTAGTAGGATCTAACTTGAAATAGCAGCCGTGTTCCTTATGGATAACTTCAGTATTAGGATCACCCGCTATGAGTTCGTAATTCCTAGTTCTGTATACTCCCACTCTTGGGGATCTTTTAGCTAAAACCGTTTTTACATTCTTATGAATTTTCATAATAGCTTCAGCTATTAAAACGCGCCTATGATATATCTCTTCAGGAATCTCAACAATAGCAACGGCTTTCTCTCTCGATCCTATGATATCAAAACTTCTAGGAATGAACCGTAACTCCTCTTCAGGAATTTTACTCTTTAAATAGCTTCTCACATCCATCTTTCTCCTCTCTTTATGTGTATTTCTACGAAATTTGGATTTTCCTGTCGGCAGTCTTTGTATCCCTCTATCGTGGAGAGGAGCATATTACCCCTAGCCTCACAGCCTTATTCCTCCGAGTGAACAATTACCTGGGGCATTATTCGTATTCTAAGTTAATGCGTATAATAATGTGAATATTTAAACCTTATTATCTCTGAAATTTCCGGTTTTCCTCATTAATATATATTATAACTATTAATGCTACTTTGTTATTGATTAATTACATATATTTGTGCCTTAACCTCCTTCTATTGAAAAGTTCCGAGGACAGAGACGTCTCGCAAGCAGGCAGTATTTTTCAGCATTTTCAATATCGCCCTGTAACCTTAATATGGAACTTTTTTTACATAACTCTGCTTCCTGCCTGCAAACTGGATTAGCATTCTTTATACATAAGCTAGAAACGAAACCACATATTTTACCAGCTTCTTCGTGTCTCCCAGCCTTTGCCAAACTACGAGATACCTGACATAACTTAAGAGCATACTGACAGTAGAAATTAACCACTTCCTCCTCAAGTTTTAAAGCCATGGATACTTATTCTCTCCCTTACAGTTTTATACTTTACTATCGGTTATATATGAGAATGCCGCGGTGAAAATAAATAGGAGAATCTTAAATAATAGGAGGCGGGGGTAAAGCGAATGAGTATTCTCTTCTTTAAGAAGCTTGCTATAAGAATTAAGAGATTATGCATGAATCCAAGTGAGGCCTTTAAAAGCATAGAAAAAGACCCCGATTTTCTAGGCCCGTTCAGTATAATCTTGATTACCATAGCCTTTGCCATTTTAAACCAATTTATTTTAGCCCAGAATATATTTTTCATGATTGAGGAGTTCAATATAAAGCAGGTGATGCACGGCTTTCTGCTTTCAAATATTCAATTACTACTGGCAGTACAATTGATAATTGTAATACTAATGTGGCTAATAATATTCGCAATAAACTATTCTGTATCAAGGATGCTTGGCGGCGAGGCAGAGAGCTATGCTCTTTTCTCGGCCTCAGGATACCTTTACATCACGCAGCTTTTACATTTTCTCTCAGATACGGTGGCACTATTGATAGCGATACGTAGTATGCCAGTACTAGCTATATTCATGATAAATTCAAAAGTGGACGATATAGCTAAAAGCGTAGGCTTCGGCATATGGTTATCAAATTATGGAATGAATTTATCCTTTATAAGGGAATTTACGGGATGGCTATTCACGCTATGGGGCGGGCTTCTAAACGTCTATCTCATGAGAGAGGTATGTTACCTAGATTCTAAGAGAGCTATTGTAGGTGGAATAATAGCATATATTCTAATAACTATCGCAGCAATATTCGTAAATCAAATGTTCTACGGCTAGATTATTGGATAATTCCATATCCTATTAATCTCCATCTTCCGCTTATTCTCCTGCTTATTGCCACACGTGCGCCTTTCTCAGCGCAAACGGGAACCTTTAATTTCATGGTTACAATGTTGTCTCTCGAACCTTCGACAATGCCTATAGTGGCTGCGGTACCAACGTTTAGAGCCAATACTTCTCTTTTCCTAATAGGTTCAACCTTGCGCATATCAGGTGTTCCAACGGCTCTTTCCATAAGAAATGTCTCCATTGTTAATTCCTCCCATATCGGAGGAAGGGTTCCAGGCTTTCCGACAACGTTCCCCATAAGACCATCAGATTTAGTTATGCTAGGATCCAGCAAGGTACCGACTCCTATAAGACCTCCTGGATAAGCCTCCTCCAGCTCAAATTCTCCAGATTTTAGGCTAGTTATCTCAGTATATAATGTTTTATACTTTATCTTTCCCGCTTCCATTATCCTAAGGCCAGGCCTAATTTCTATCTCATCGCCTACCCTAAATTTGCCCTGAACTATCGTACCACCTATTACTCCTCCCTTCAAATCCTTGGGTCGTGTTCCAGGTTTATTGACATCAAACGACCTTGCAACGTACATTCGCGGTGGTTTTGTAGGATCTCTCTGAGGTGTTGGCAGGAATTTTTCCATTGCCTCAATTAAGACGTCAATGTTAGTTTTATGTAATGCAGACACAGGTATTATTGGAGCATCTTCAGCCCATGTACCTTCAATAAACTTCTTAATTTCCCGATAGTTCCTAAGCACTTGCTCTTTTGATGCAACATCAATCTTATTCTGAACAATGACCATGTTCTTTACCCCTATAATTGATAGAGCCATGAAATGTTCTCTTGTTTGAGGCTGAGGACAGGGCTGAGTAGCATCTATAACCATTAAGACTCCATCCATTATCGTAGCGCCAGCCAACATGATTGCCATAAGCATTTCGTGACCGGGTACATCTACAAAGGAAACCCTTCTCGAAAGAATTAAGTCACTTCCGCAGTGCTTACATTTCCAATCCGGAGCTAGCGCTTCCGTATAATACTTTATAGGTGGGGGGCAGGATGGACATACGAGAATTGCTGTATCGGCATAACCTAGTTTAAGCGTGATACCTCTCTTAAGTTCTTCAGAATGTCTAGCTGCCCAGATCCCTGTTAGTGCCTCTACAAGTGTTGTTTTGCCGTGATCTACGTGGCCAGCTGTACCTATGTTTATTAACGGTTGTTTAGCAGTTTCAGTCGTCAAAAAATCACCTAGTCTATAAGAACGGTATTTACCTGAACTATATCCTCAGTAATAATATTTCCTCTCACTAATTTCCTTTTCCTCATCCCCTTCTTAGGAGGATGATAGCCAGGAGGGCCGGAAAGAAGTATCCTTTTCTTACCGCTTATAGGTAGATCCGGCCTCATAGGTTCACCTGCTCTCCCTGAACCGCCTGTAATTTTAAGCTTCTTCCCCCTAAATCCTAGAATGCTTCCGTCAATAACATCTCCTATTCGTAGTCCTACGAAGACACGAGCTTTCTCTCCCTTTACCTCAATTTGCTGAGCCTTACCCGTCTTAGGATCAGATACAACAACCTTAAACTCAGGCATAGAACCCCCATCACTTAGAACTTGCACACCTATATTTACTTTGCTATAAAGCTATAGTTATATAGGAGATTTAAGATAGCATAACTAGCAGGTGTTTAGCATGAGCAGAGAGTTCATTACAGGAGCTACAACGGTTGGAATAGTTGTAAAGAACGGGGTAGTACTTGCTTCAGAGAAGAGAGTAACTTATGGCTATAGTTTAATGAGCAAGGCAGGGAAAAAGGTTTTTAAAATAACCGATAGACTAGGCTTAGCGTGTGCGGGGCTTATAGCTGACATGCAGACTATTTCAAGGATTTTAGCGGCAGAAGTCCGACTATACGAGATTGAAAACGCTAGGAGAATGAGCGTGAGGAGTGCCGCCAAGCTATTGTCAACAATACTCTTCAATAAAAGGCTTCTTCCATACTTTACTGAGACACTTATAGGAGGAATTGATGATAGTGGGCCTCATTTATTCATCTTAGATCCAATAGGATCATTAATTGAGGATGATTATGCTGCATTAGGCACAGGAGCAAAGATAGCCATTGGTATACTAGAGTCGGAATATGATAAGAATCATCCATTATCTAAAGCACGTGAAATAGCGATTAAATCCATTAAAACAGCCATAGGTAGAGATGCCGTAAGCGGAGATGGAATAGACATATTAGTAATATCGCCAGAAGGGATGAAGGAGGAGTCAATTCTCATTAAAGGTTAAGGCATAAAATATATATCTAATTTATCTATTTCTGCATTAGGTGATGTTCTTGGCTACTCGACCTGAGGAAGCTGGTAGCTTAAAGGTTGGATCTTTCATAGTTATTGATGGAGAGCCGTGTAAGATAGTTGAATTGGAAAAATCCAAAACCGGAAAACATGGTTCAGCAAAAGTAAGAATAGTAGCAATAGGTTTCTTCGATAATGTAAAGAGAAGCATAGTAGCACCTTCGGGGGCTCGTGTTGAGGTTCCTATAATTAATAAGAAGACAGCCCAAGTAATTGCAGTAATGCCTAATGCTATACAGTTAATGGATCTAACCGATTATAGCACCTTTGAGGTCCTACCGCCTGAAGACGAATCTCTCAGGAGTAAGCTTGAGCCAGGCGTAGAAGTTGAAGTATGGGAGGTCATGGGAAGACATAAGATTATGAGAACCCGCTGATTTTAAAATCTTTTTCTTACAGGTGGAGGTACTACAAAGAGATAATACTTTTGTCCGCCCTTTATTTCCTCAAGTATTCTTTCAACTATTAGCCTTTTTGGATCGCTTATTCTAGTCCTTTCTTGAATATCCTTAAATGATTCGAAGGGACGCTTCTTCCTTTCTTCTAGAATTTTCCACAGAGTCTTTTTCCCTACACCTCTTAGCAATTCTAAGCTATGCATGCGTGTAGTTAGGGGGCTAGCCTTATTGAAGAATTCTACAAACTTCTCTGCTTTTCTCGTAACTATTTCTTCGATAACTTCAGGAAGCTCTCCCTTCGCTGTCTGTGTAAGCTCATCATACGTTAATCTTCTGGTAATTCGCCTAACTTTACTTATGTCATGTTTACCAACATATACTCTTTCTCGTATTGAAAGAGGAATACCTTCATACGGTTGAAGCTCCAGTAACATAAAGTAGTCTTCGCCTACAGCTTGAGCCAAAGGTCCACGTATAAATCCCCGAGGAGTATAATACCCATATGGAAGGTAGTCAAGAACTATAACATATTCTTCGTACGCCTTAGGCTGCCTATACATGACTACCGCCCAAAATCATCAATACATTAACTTCTAATATTATTAAGTAAATTTAGAATTTCCTCTAATTCCTCAGTCTTGAATATCTTTCTTTCTCTAACAAGAATAGTCCTAAGCTCTTCGATGGTTTCAGGAGCTATATTAAGGAGCTGAATTATTATTTCCTCGCTTAAACCAATATCCTTAAGTTTTTTAAAAATTTCATCCAAATTATCACACTTTATTTTAGTAAACTTCCTAGCATAATCAAGAGTAGCCTGCTGAATATAGCTCATCTCGCCCTTTTTATCTTCAAGTAGCTTCTTAACAACTATTAAAGGCACCATTTTTTCTTCAAGTACTTTAACCAAGCCTATCATCTCCTCTGCTTAAAGTCTCATATTAATAAATTTCTTATCGAAGCACTACTATAAAAATATATTCAAATCACCAAAATCTCAGTCTTATACTAGGACTTAAAATTGTAACTGTAGACTAAGGGAGAGCGAAAGTTACATAAGGATAAGACGCACTATAAGTACTAGCGGGGGTGGCCGAGCAAGGTCAAAGGCGCCGGACTCAGGCTCCGGTGGCGTAGGCCTGCGTGGGTTCGAATCCCACCCCCCGCATGTAGGGATGATCGATCAGAGTTAAGATGAACTCTTGTGATGATTAAAAGGCATTTGGGTGACCAATTCTCCATCTAAGATAGGCTACTTTACTTGTGTAGCCAGAAACATATAGCTTTAACAATTAGGAACGGGGGTAAGCCGGCTATAGCCCGCTTTCTGTACTTGGGGGATTTATCTTGGACCTCGGCCTCTACACGGGGATATCATCCGACCGAGGCCTGCTACAGGTTGGCCGTTTCACCCACTCCTTTAACATCGTCTGCGGGTTAGCTCGTCCCCCCGTTACCGGAGAGACTTCGCCGCGGTCATTCTCATCTGTTAAAGGGGGTCTCGTTTCTGATCCAGAGCCAGGGCTCTCGCCCTACCGCCTTACGGCGGTTGTAGCCCCCGTGTAAGCGGAGCTTCCTCCGGGCGAACCCGGGCACCCCCAGCCGGCTTACATTTAATTATAAATTATAGAAGTATTTTAGGCTGTCGCTTATTCTTTTTATACCTGATATTGATTTCTAATATATGCGAAGCAAGATCTATATAACAGTCATAGGCAGTAGTAAAGATATTTCTCCTAAGGTTTACGAACTGGCTGAGAAGGTTGGTTTTGAAATAGCGAAAAGAGGTGCAATTTTAGTTTGCGGCGGCAGAGGCGGAGTGATGGAGGCCGTAGCTAAGGGGGCAAGAATAGCTGGTGGCATAACTGTTGGTATATTACCAGGCGTAAGCAGAGGGGAAGCGAATCAATACATAGATATAGTAATACCTACTGGCATGGGACACGGGAGAAATTTTCTGAATATAGTGGCTGGAGATGGCGTTATAGCTATATCTGGCGGTGCTGGCACGTTATCAGAAATTGGTCTGGCTATTGCCTATGGAAAGCCAGTTGTAGTCATCAAAGGGAGCGGAGGAGTAGCCGACCTATTGGCGGGAAAGAATATAGGTGGTACGTATATAGATTTTGCTCACACTCCTGAAGAGGCTGTGGAAAAGCTAATTAGCTTGATTAAACTCAACCAAAATAGATGATGAAAAGCGGGCTTAAATGATTAATGACTGAGCCTGCATCGGCTGATGACGCATAATGAACTACCTTTTTCTTCAATTTAATTTCAGCTTTCAATGGTTAGTATACAATTGTAAACAGATAGCCTTCTACCGAACGTTAATGATAATCGTCTTTATCGGCATGTTGGATCGAAAAAGTTTTTAGTTGCTTCTATGTGTAACATTTAAACCACTACGGTGATAATCCTTGCGTATGGGTGCTATTATAAGCATTGTAATACTGATACTAGTTACAGTAATTTTCTGGCTACCTGTGCCCATTGTCGTAGGAGACATACCGATTCTCGGTTATGTGGCTTTTTGTATAAGTAAAGGAGCGCCAGAAATGTTTAAGTTTATAATAGCACTAATAAATGCCGTTTTTGCAGTATTAGCTGTTCTTACATTGTATTTTTCACAAAAAATAAGTAGTTTCGAGGAACATGCAGAGTACGGTGAATACTATCCAAGATACTCACATACCTTCTATGAGTAGGTCATATCTTAATAGGCAATTTATATATTCCTTTTTCTGTTATTAATCCAGTTACCAGGTCTGGGGGAGTTATGTCGAAGGCAAAGTATATACCGCCTACTCCTTCGGGCACTATTCTTTTACCAAATATGTATAACATTTCCTTGGGATCCCTTTCCTCTATTTTGACGTCATCTATCGTACTGTTGAAATCTATTGTACTGAAAGGTGCAGCTACATAGAAGGGTACTGAAAATTCCCTAGCGACAAGCGAAAGAGGAAACGTGCCGATCTTATTTATAACATATCCATCCTTAGTTACCCTGTCGGCACCAGTAACAACTAAGTCTATTTTAATTTTTCTCATAACGATTCCAATCATATTATCGGTTATAACCTTCACAGGAATACCTGCTTGCTTCAACTCGAATGCCGTTAATCTTGCACCCTGAAGGTAGGGTCTTGTTTCCATGACTATAACCTCGAATCTCTTTCCTTTCTCCCAGGCACGATACATAGGTGCTGTAGCTGTCCCATAGTAGCTAGTAGCTAATGATCCTGCATTACATATCGTTAGAACTCTACCACCATCTTTAATCAACTTCTCTCCATATTCACCTATTTTTCTGTTGCATTCTTCATCAAGTCTGGCTATTTCCAGAGCCTTTTTAACTACAATATCCTTTAGATCGTCGACATTCTTCGCTGTTTTTGCGGCATCTAAAATTTTGTTAACTGCCCAGAATAGGTTATAGGCGGTGGGTCTGCTCTCCATAAATTCCTTAGCTATAGAATTTAACTTCTTAAGCGCTTTCTCGAGATTCTTAATTCTAATCTTAGTAACGGCCAATGCGAGACCATAAGCAGTAGCTACACCTATCGCGGGAGCGCCTCTAATCTCCATTTTCTTAATAGCCCTTATAACGCGTTTATAGCTGCTAGTTTCTATATATTCAAGCTTATAGGGTAGCTTCAGCTGGTTGAGGATCCTAACTTTACCGTCAACCCACTCGATTGTCCTAGGGATTTTCAACGAGCTCACCGAAACTTATAATTCCTGATTTATCTTAAAAGGATTCAGTCAGAGATTTGGGGAGAATAAATGATAGGCGTCGTGGGAGGAGCTGGCTTTATAGGTATACATACTGTTAAAATGCTTGATAGGTTGGGGTATGAAGTAGTTGTAATCGATAATTTGTCTAAAGCAAGAAGGGAAAACATAGACGAATTGAATAAGATGGGTATAGAGATAAGGATTGCTGATATAAGAAGTGATGAAATTAAGAAAGCCCTTAAGGGAGTAGAGAGGATTATTCATTTAGCTGCATTAATTAGTGTTGAGGAATCGTTAAAGAACCCTAGATTATATTGTCAAGTTAACACTTATGGTACAGTAAACTTGCTAGATGCATGCGTTGAAGCTGGTGTAGAGAGGTTTGTCTATGCGTCTAGCGCTGCTGTGTATGGCAATCCCAAATATCTTCCCATAGACGAGAAGCATCCTTTAAAACCATTATCTCCCTATGGAGCCTCAAAGGCTTCTGGAGAATTGTTCTGTTTAGTATATAATTCACTGAACCGGCTTGAGACTGTAATATTAAGGTATTTCAACGTTTACGGACCTGGGCAAAGTGACGAGTATGCGGGCGTTATTACACGTTTTATAAAATCTGTAATCAAAGGTAAGCCGCCAGTAATTTATGGAGATGGTCTTCAGACGCGTGATTTCATATACGTTGAGGATGTAGCCCTAGCTAACGTGAAAGCACTTTTTAAGGAAAATATAGGTGGCTATGTCTTCAATATTGCCAATGGTACTCCTGTTAAAATAAAAGACCTAGCATATACAATCATAAGGCTTCTAAACATGGAAGGGACAATGGAACCTGTGTATTCGAAGCCTAGACCGGGGGATATTCGGGAGAGTTATGCTGATATAAGTCTAGCCCGAAGACATCTAGATTTTTGTCCTCAGGTTAGTTTAGAGGAGGGTTTGGTGAAAACGATAAAGTATTATACTGCCCGCATATAGAAATTCCATGGTGATCTTATGTTTTCTCAAGACGTAATTATTCTGCCGGGTATGCTAGGAGCTGGATGCACGCACGTAGCTGAGTTGTTATCTCAAAAGTTGGAATGGAGGTACGTTAATTCGGAAAGAATTATCAGGCGTATTGTAAGCGAGTCAGGATTATCGTTTAGGGAGTTTCAAGTTGAGGTTCATTCCGGAGAAATAGATCTAGACAAAATTATAAGGAATGTTCTCTTAGATGAAATTAGGGAAGGTAAAGTCATTGTGGAGGGGAGGATAGCTTTCTTAATTCTAGATTTAGATGTTGGCGTGAAGTTCTTTCTATGGAGTTCTAAGAGCGATAGAGCTAGAATCGTTTCAAAAAGGCGAAATATACCACTAGAGAAGGCTCTTGAACAGATAGAGGAAAGCGATGAAGATAGGAAGAGTTTAGTTTGGCGACTATACAAGAAAGACTGGCTGGATTTAGATCTATACGATATGATTATCAATACTTCAAAGTGGAGCTATGAGGGTGCAGCAGAAATAATTATCAAAGCACATTCTTACAGGAAACGATAGGGCGATTTTTCAATCTCCCTGCCGTCTCTATTTATTTTTATTAAACCCAGTACTATAGCCTTAATCCTATGTTTTCTGCAGGAAGTTAAGATCCTTATTTTTCTTTTCGTATAATCTATCTTATCTATTATGCCTATGCCTTCACAAAATCCCTTTTCATTAAGTATACCTACTAGGATGTTTTTCTCATCTCCAGCTTTGACTATTTTAACGTTACCAATATGTTGTAATGCCATCTTTATGAGAGTAATACTTGTCTTGTTTACTTTAATATTGTCGGCAACTATAATTAGAAGTTCATCTTTGTATTTCTCATGATGAATTACTCTTGTATTGAGTACTTCCTCTATTATTTCTTTATCCACAGCTGGAAGAGGATCTCCATGAAATAGATAAGTATTTAAAATTTTTATCTCATCTGCATTAAGAGTTATCATCGAGGAATCCTGTAGAAATCGCATGTAATTGCTTTCTCTAAAAGCTTTCCTCTTTGGAGGAGATTTTTTAGCATATACCTTTGGAGAAGGCACTTCAATTACATCGTAATCATAGAGGTAGTTTGCCATAGCTGTATTCGCGCTTATCTTCCCCATAAAGGCTATAATATTTGGCTCTATAGCTTCAATTAGAGCACGCTTATAGATGTATGCTCTTATACCTTCAATCCATCCATCAGTATTTATTATAGTAATATATGGAGAGAGATTTTCTCCTTCTCTTAATATCTTCAATATTCCACTTACGACCTTTTCAGGAGCATAGCTTGGAGTATCAAAGCCCACAAAATACATAATATCGGGACTACATTCTCTTAACGATACAACGTGTTCTCGTAGCATTGATAACGATATACATGAAGGGGGACCTATGTCGGCTTGACCTATATCTGCATCCAGCACTGCCACCCGAAAGCCTTGGGCTAGCGCATTATTAGCTAAAAACGTGGTGAATGAAGTCTTTCCACTATCGGTTCCACCCAGAATTACTACCCTTAGTGTTTCGCCTTTTTTCTTTGATAAAATTTCCTTCGATGCTGCTAGCCACTCATCTATTACTTCCTCATTAGCGGGTACACTTTTTATATACCCATCGGTACCAACGTTAATCTCAACTAGCCCTTCTGAGAGCGATTTAAAGGCTATAGTTTTACCGCTTTTTAGGATGGTTTTAAAGTTTAAGCCCGCTGTGAACCCAGCTATTAATATTTTTCCTTCTAGTACCTTAAGCGATAAAGGCCCTCTTAGCCTATACGTCTCATTTTCCCTTATGGCTATCTTTGCCATTGAGATAGATTATACGATAGGTATCAATTAATATGTTTTATTCAAAGATATTAGCAATACATTAATTATGTCAAAGAATAGGCTATTTTTTCTAACGATTATTAGGAAATTCTTATATATTTATAAAAACAATATAAACCAGGGGTAAGGATGCCTGAACTCGCGTATAGGCTTTCTCTCATCAAAACATCTCCTATTAGACGTATAGCCGCTCTTCTGGATCAAGCAAGACGAAAAAGAGATATCATATCCTTTGGCGGTGGTGCGCCCAGCCTCCCTCCGCCTAAGGAGTTTCTAGATGAAATTATGAGATTACTTAAAGAGATGCCTCAGAGGGCTTGCGGTTACTGTGGAACAAGGGGCTTACCCGAGCTACGCAGCTTGATAGCTGAGGATCTGAAGAAGTACTTTGGAGTTAGCTATGATCCGGGTAAGGAGATAATAATAACGGATGGTGGAACTGAAGGCATATTTCTAACACTTTTCTCTATCCTTGATAAGGGAGATGAGGTAATAATACTTGATCCAACATACTTAGGGTATAGTGAGGCAATAAAGCTGGCGCAGGGCAGAGTTATTACGCTACCAGTTAGTGTAGAGAACGGGTATCAACCTGACCCGGAGATGCTTAAAGAGAGAATTACAGGAAGAACTAAAGCATTCATTCTACTTTCACCCGATAATCCTACTGGTAGAATTATTAGGGAGGATTTCGTTAAGACTCTGGTTGATTTAGCGATTGATAAGGATTTCTGGATAATTTATGATGCTGCATACAAACATATAGTTTATGAGGGGAAAAATGTATGGGTGGATTCATTCCCCGGTGCCAGGGAGAAGACTATCACTATAAATACCTTCTCTAAGGAGGCCAGTATACCGGGACTTAGGCTTGGGTATACGACAGGGCCAAGTGAAGTAATCGAAGCCATGGAGAAAATTAAGCAATACGTTACTCTAGCGCCAGATACCTTAGCTCAATATGCTCTTCTAAAGTTTTATGAGAACGGAGTTAAGGATAGGTATCTTCGTGAAGTGGTGTTACCAACGTACCGTAGAAGAAGAGACCTCATGGCATCATTAATCCAGAAATATCTGCCGGAGGCAAAGACCGTAGTCCCGGGAGGTGCATTTTACTTCTTCGTGGATATTAGGTATTATTTGGAGAAAATGAACCGTGATGATGAAGAATTTTGCAATAGATTACTCTATAGAAAGAACGTTGTTGCAATTCCTGGTTCGCACTTCGGTTCAATGGGCAAGGGACATATAAGGCTTACATTTGTCAGCGAACCCGAAGAAAGAATAGAGGAGGGCATGCGCAGAATAGGGGCTTTCATGTTCAGCTATGTCTTTTAATGTTCCTCCCTTTTTTCGGCGATTTTTTCCAGGATTTTCTCCGCAAACTCAACTTTTTTCTTCTCTCCTATCTCTGAGTAAACTTTTATTGCCTCATTAATCATATTCACTATCTGCTCTTTGTACTCTTGCGGAGCTTGATCATATATATCGAGTATTTCTTCTTCTTTCTCCGTATTTATGAGAAGAGATATATACTCCTTAATGGACTTAGTGGTTATCTTCTTCCCCCGCATAATAATAACGTATCCAAGTTCCCAATCTATCTCTTTACGTTCCTCCTCTAATGAAAGAGAAAGAAGTTTGCTTAAAGCACCTGGGCTCAGCAATCTACTATATCCGTAAACATTTATTGCCTTCTCAATTTTTTCTATGCCTCTTCTCCCTATGAGAAGTATTCTCTCTATATCATCAGGTTCCAAAGGAATCTTGAATTCTAGTCCATGAATTATTATTCTGCCTGTCAGCCCCCTAACCTTTTCAGTAGGTAAATCTAGATCCAGAAATCCATCGTGAATAAGTACTTCAATTATCTCTGAGCTTCCATCAGGATATACTACCTTCACCGCTTCATTCCATATTTTAGCGCTTACCTCGCCCAATATTGTATGCTCACCCCACTCAAACGCAGGACATTGAAACCTATTAGCTAGAACAGATGCTAATCCTTCAACGAAACCCAATACTTCAAATCCTATAAATTCTATCCACCCCATCCTCGTTCGAAGTTCCAGCTTTATCCTACTACCGCACCTTAGTCCGTTTTCCCTCAAGTAACTAATAACTTCATTATCATTTGCACAGTCTTTCTTTACACCAATATAGCCCACTACACCACCTTCACTAATATTTTATCAAACAAGCTTATTAACACCACTATTTATAAGCTCTTGAATACACTTCGGATTAAGCTATTTTCTCTCTATCGATCTCCAGGAATTATTGCTTCGCCTGTATTTGGGTTTATTTCTTCTTCTGCCTGCTAACTCAGAAATAGTCAAAGGGGCAAAAGATAAAAATCTCTCGGTGTTTTTTCAAATGGTGCGTCTATATGAGCATAGAGCTTTTCCAATTAGAGGAAATAACCGACTTTGATATATCTTCAGTATATGCAAGGGAAATTCTTGATTCTAGAGGCAATCCCACGGTAGAGGTTGAGGTAACGACTTTAGGAGGTGGATTTGGGCGTGCAGCTGCTCCTGCGGGAGCATCTAAAGGTGTCCATGAGGCGCTGGAATTAAGAGATGGAGGAAAAAGGTATCACGGTAAGGGGGTAAGTAAAGCCATTAAAAATATTCTTGAAATAATAGCGCCTGAGATACTGGGCATGGATTCTAGGAGGCAAAAGGAGGTAGATTATAAGATGATAGAATTAGATGGCACGAAAAATAAATCTAAATTGGGGGCTAATGCGATACTTGCTGTTTCTCTTGCCGTAGCTAAGGCGGCAGCGAACACATACGGTATGCCGCTGTTCCAATATCTCGGAGGATCTAGAGCATGTATTCTCCCCACGCCACTTATGAATATATTGAATGGAGGTAAGCATGCTGGCAATGAATTGAGTATACAAGAATTTATGGTAGTGCCAGTCGGCGCTGATACCTTCCGGGACGCGCTTCGAATAGGGGCTGAGGTTTACCATGAACTTAAGAAATTCCTGAAAGATAAGTATGGAAGGAACGCTATAAATGTCGGTGATGAAGGAGGCTTTGCTCCGCCTATGAAAAACACTAAAGAAGCTCTAGATGCATTAGTTGCATCAATAAAGAATGCTGGCTATGACGCTGGAACAGATGTTCTCATAGCATTAGATGCTGCGGCTTCAAGCTTTTATGATGCTAAAAAAGAAGCATACTACATAGATGGAAAATATCTGAACAGGGAGCAATTGTTAGAACTCTATAAGGAGATAGTTAATGAATACCCAATAATATCAATCGAAGATCCGTTTCATGAGGAGGACTATGAGGGCTTTACATTAATAACTAAAGAGCTAGGCGATAGAATTCAGATAGTTGGAGACGATCTTTTTGTGACAAACATGGAGAGATTAAAGAAAGGTATTGACCTAGGAGCTGCTAATGCGTTATTGCTAAAGGTCAATCAAATAGGAACATTAACTGAGGCTCTCGAAGCAGCGGACTTAGCTTTTAAAAACAATTATAAGGTAGTAGTTAGCCATAGATCGGGAGAGACGGAAGACGTAACGATAGCTCATATAGCAGTAGCCCTTAACTGTGGGCAAATAAAAACAGGTGCTCCAGCTAGAGGTGAACGGACAGCAAAGTATAACGAATTACTGAGAATAGAGGATTACCTAGGCTATAGCGCTAAGTACATGGGTTCAGAGGTTTTTGCTCTGAAAAGACTATAACTTATTATTTTTAGCATAAATAAGGTGGTATAGATCGGCTAGGCATCTCCAGCAGTATCTAGCATTGCTGTATATTTTTACTCCACACCTTGGGCACTCTATGGGTAGGCTTACCTTTTTTACATAGGCTGGATCTATTCTTACTCCACCTTCCTCTAGCTTTTGGAAGAAAGTTTTCTTTGGACGTTTTTCCTCTATGAAGGCGCCTATTAGCGAAAATATCAGGGAAGTTGTGATGAAGGGGAAGGGATTCGAAGAAAACAGTACATATACTTTTTCCTTGTACACCAAATATGCGCATATCATGAGAAACGAGAGCAGCGGATATAGAATTGCGGCTTTTAGATCTCTAATCCACGTGCCCATTACTAAATATGATAGGGCTATTGCCACGATTAGAAAGGCTATATTCACCTCTTCCGTCAGTAGTATCCATTCAATAAACTTCCAGACAGTTACTGGTTCTCCTCTATAGAAGCCACATGACGGAAAAATTATAGAAAGTAGTATTAAAGATACGAATGTCAATATTAACGATAGAAATGCTGCTGAAAAAATTTTTCCTTTATTCATAGCTTTTTCCTCTTCATATTAATGATCAGTAGGACTAGCGGTATAAGGGAAATAAGCACTCCGATAACGATCGATGCATATATTAGATTCCATGGCAGAGGGAGATATCTTATCTTTACGGCGAATATCTTAGACGTTGCACCACCAATAACTTTGCCGTCAGATAGTATTTTGACTAATACCGTATGTTCGCCTTCCTCCACCTTAATTGATACAGTCTCCGAAAATTCTCCGCTTATATCGGATGATTTAATCTCTTCTTCATCTACGTATATGTATAGTTTAGATGGAACTTCAACGCTCCCATTTACTAAAATAGTTGATTCTGCATAGCTATCCGTAAGCTCTATCACGCTGGGGGATATGCTTACTTTAAGCGAAACCTTTGGTGCAAAGAAGTAATTCAAAGTTTTGCCCTTAAAGCTTTCTGGAATAGGTAGGCCTAGGAATTCGCATATCGTTGGAGCAACGTCAACTATGGACACTATCTCGTTACTATATGTCAATTTACTAGATATTACCCCACCGAGCATAAACATGAAAATCTTTTGCGTTGATACGCCACCGTGAGCTCCCTCATTAGGATATGAGAACTGGTATCCATTTTTGAGGGATACGAAGATATCTCCTGCAAACGGGGAATTTAACCCTACATCTTCTAATGTTCCATTCACGCTGTTGATGGGGCTTATAGAGTAGATAGCATCCGCCAAATTGCTTTTAAGAATTAACTTTACGGCTTTTTCCAAATCTCTTTTGTCCTTCAGATATATGAAGGCGGCAGTACCTCCAGTGTCAATTAAGTAGTGCCTTATTCCGGTTAGTACTCCCCAGTGATGTTTATCCTTGGATGGAAGGAGCATTTTGCTTGGTTTTGTATCACTCATTCCATGGTCAGCTAATACGAACATGAGCGTATTGTTCCATAATCCTTCAGCTTTAATAATATCAACTAATGATAGAACTTGTTGGAACGCATGTCTCGCTACAAGATAATATTCCTCACTTTCCGGACCACAGGCATGTCCAGTCCAGTCTAAAGCAGGAAGATTGACTATCACTAATGCATACTCTCCTGAATGTATAAGCTCCGACCAGGATCGTATGACTGAGATAGTTTCATTTATTATCCATTCATCCTGCCTATATCTAGCTTCTATAGGTAGGTTTGGGTCATAGACGCCATAAGCCAGTTCTGACGGAAGAATTTTAAGGACGTCAGCTACCTGATTTAATCCCATCATGACTTTCAGCTTCTCTTTACCTACTATAAGTGCTGTCAATACTCCGTTTTCTCTGGCTACCTCCACTATACTCTCAGACATTATCTGATCATACCAGCTAACGGTCTTAGGGATATCTTCTTTCGTTACATGATACTCTTCTCTATCAACAGCATAGGTATACACTACTCCGCTTACATTAGGATACGTTCCGTAGGCTAACGCTGTATGTGCAGGAGTAGTAGCCGAGGGGAGGACAGTATATGCATTACTAAAGTATATTCCATAATTCTTTAGTAGGTTAAATTCCTCAAGTCCATTTACAATGGATATTTCAGCTCCATCTACAACAATTATTAAAGCTAACCTACCTAGACATATTGAGTGCTGGGGCTCCGTGAAGGTTAGTGGTACATAATATAGCACGTATGACAGCACTAAAAGTATAAGGAGGCTTGTTTTCCTGACAATTTTCAGTCTCATGCGAAAATACTAACCTTATGCGCTTATATAACTTACCACGGACGTGTTTTCCATGGGAATGTTTAATATAGACTAAGTGTAAGAATACGTAAGAGGTTCGTTTCATATGTTAAGAGCGCTTGGAGGCGATATTGTTGCCTTTAGTTGAGATCAAGAACCTAAGCTTTCGATATCATGGACACGAAAATTATGTGCTTAAGAATATTAATTTAGATGTTCATGCGGGTGAATTTATACTCATAATAGGACCTAGTGGTGGAGGTAAGTCCACGTTAGTAAATTGTATAAACGGTATAATACCTCACGTTATAGAGGGAGTTAAGAAGGGTAAGGTTATTGTAGACGGCTATGATGTAGATGAAACTCCAATTAAAGAGATGGCTAAAATAGTTGGCACTGTTTTTCAGAATCCAGAAACTCAGTTCTTTTCGCTTAGCGTTTTAGATGAAATAGCGTTTGCTATGGAAAACCTGAAGTTTTCTCGAGAAGAGATGGAGGAGCGAATAAATTGGGTCATTCAAGAGCTTGGTTTAGAGGGACTATTGAGAAAGGAAGTAAGCAGATTATCTGGTGGGCAGAAGCAGCTTGTCGCCATAGCATCTGTGCTAGCATTACAGCCTAAACTGTTAATATTCGATGAGCCGACAACGAACTTAGATCCTCAAGGTGCGTACGAGGTATTGAACATTATAGAAAAAATTAAGGAGTTTTATGGTAGAGCTATAATTTTAATTGAGCATAAACTTGATAAAGTTGCACCCCTTGCTGATAGGATTTGGGTTATAAGCAACGGTGAAGTAATAATCGATGATACGCCGCAGGAGGTCTTTAAGAATCCAGGTAAAATATACGAGCTAGGGCTTAAGCCACCCAGTATCGTAGAGATATCCATTCGGCTTAGAAACGAAGGTTTAATTGAACCCAGTGAATTGCCATTAACAGTTGATGAGTTCATGGACATTATTCAAAAATACAATCTAAGAAATGTGAGTAGTAGAGATTTCACTTTTACCACAGATAGGATTACTATCAATAGTTCAGATAAACCCTTGATAGAGGTTAGAAATCTATGGCATCAATATCCTGATGGAACTGTAGCTCTGAGAGGTATTTCCCTGGACATATATAAAGGCGAATTTATTGGGATAATAGGGCCAAATGGTTCAGGTAAATCAACGCTGGTCAGCCATTTTCTGGGTCTCTTATCTCCAAGCCATGGTTACGTGAAGATATTTGGAAGAAATGTTAGAGAGTACTCAGTGTCACAATTAAGTAAAATAGTGGGCTTTATATTTCAAAATCCTGACCTTATGCTTTTTCAAACTACTGTATGGAATGAACTAGCTTTTGGACCGAGTAATCTAGGCTTACCGAAGAAGGAAATCGAGAGAAGAGTCAAGGAGGCATTAGCTATGATGAGGTTAGAGGGCTTTGAGGAGAGACATCCCCATGCATTGAGCAGGGGGCAAAGACATAGAGTTGCCGTAGCCTCTGTACTCACAATGTATCCTGAGATTCTGATCGCTGATGAACCGACGACTGGACAGGACTATGGCGCATGTAGGAAATACCTGGATTTGCTGAAGAAAATGAACGAGGCTGGAAGGACCATCATTATCATAAGTCATGATATGAGCCTAATAGCTGAGTATGTTGAAAGGGTTATTATAATGGTCGATGGAAGGATATTGATCGATGGTCCGACAAGGTTAATCTTTGAGAAGGAGGACCTGTTACGTAAGGTTAGAATAGAACCTCCTCCTCCAACCCAGCTATCGCTTAGGCTTAAAGACAACGGATACGATGTTCCTGTATGTCTAACGGTCGACGAAGTACATACTGTAATTAGATCTCTATTAGCCGCCGATAAGTGAGTAGTATAATTTTAGATACTTACGGAATACTTTCTCCCAATTATAATATCTAACTACTTTCTCCTTGGCTTTGTCTGCTAGCGACTGTGCAATTTTCCTATTATTTACGAGAAATATTATATCTTTAATGAGTTCTTTTTCATCGCCGGGTGTTACTAGCAATCCTGTTACTCCGTCCTCTATAAGCTCAGTGTTTCCGCCTACCCTGCTGGCAATTACTGGAGTTCCACAAGCCATTGCTTCGAGCAATGCGGTACTTAGGCCTTCGTACCTTGACGGTAAAATGAATACGTCTGCTCCCTTTATAAGCCTCAGGGCTTTCTCTCTTTTCACTTTCCCTAAAAAATGTATATTTTTATAGTGGCCGAATTGTTTTCTTAAATATGGAAGTAAGGGGCCATCACCTACTATTAGCAAATCGATATCCTTTAGCTTGGTGAACGCCTTAACTAAGATATCTACGCCTTTTTCTCTGGATATTCTGCCGACGTAAATTGCCTGTTTCTCATAAATCTTATCGCCTTTTAGGGGTATTATATCTAGATTTATTGCATTTGGAATATATGTAACCTTATCCGTATATAGTCTATAGTGTTTATATGCAGTCTTACTAACAACGGTAACATAATTCACTATCCTTACGCTAGCTTTTTCATAGATGTTTGATAGACGGCTTACGAGCGGACCATGTAATTTTTCTACACTTTTGCTATAAACTCCATGTATCGTGAGAATGCGTTTTCCTCTAAAAAATCGTGTAGAAACAGCTGTAACCGTTCCGTGCGCATGTATAATATCGTATTTTGGCTTAGTGTATATTAATCCCTTTAATGAGCTGGAGATGACGAATGACACGTT